>Ga0209671_1004671_pt1 | contig 13653 bp, 12 predicted proteins | sample WorMetHERISLAND2_2_FD_187401 | JGI IMG/M metagenome (GOLD analysis project Ga0209671, IMG submission 187401) | Marine gutless worms symbiont microbial communities from Max Planck institute for Marine Microbiology, Germany - Olavius geniculatus... | ecosystem: Host-associated > Annelida >... | reverse complement strand
TGTATAACAAGGCTAGAGGGGGGGGGGGGCAAGTCGCCGTGCAAAGATAATGAAAGTTTGACAGTCAACAATAGCAAATATCCGCGAGCTGCATTGTCAATTCTCTGCATTTACTTTAAAAATCTATGTTTTGTCAGACATTTCACACTTTTGTATCGACCGCTGACAAGTGAATAAGTAACAGAAAGCTTGTTCACGAAATGCTTCATTGGCGATAGAAACTACTCAAAACTGTATTTTAGATACAACATTATACACAATATTATTTACCAGGGCAGTTGTGTATGAAGCAGGAATGTGGTCTCGGTCAAGACGTCTCGATCTTGAGACGGTCTCGAGATGTAATAACGTCTCGTCTCGGTCTCGGTCTCGTCTCGGACAAAATCTTCAAAGTCTCGATCTCGGACTGATGCGTCTCGGGTCTCGTCTCGGAGCAATATGTCTCAGTCTCGGCCCAGTAGGTCTCGTCTCGGGTCTTGGACCATTGCGTCTCGTCAAGACGTTTTGTGCAGGCGCGCGCCGTGCGTGCTGTAGCTGCAGTTAGAGCGATACTAACCAGCATGGCATTTGTGGCTTAGACATATTCGTTTACAGTGTTTTAACTTTTATTTACTTACTTATTATAAAGCAGAATTATGTCATGTCAGTCTTTTTTGTCATAAAATGACCCAGTTGCAATGAAGATAAAGTGTATGATGTCAGAATGAATACTATCAGCCAAAATTGCCAAATGTAGACGACGTATAAGGCTATAATCAGCTGTAGTTTACTAATTTCAGTTGCTTACATATTGTGATAAACATAATGGCCATGTCTACAGCATTGAAGTTGCAATTCTTTAGGATGCAAGCCATTAATTATTCAGTGATAATTGTCAAAATAAAGTGCAAAATTCACAATATGACTAATAGAAAGAGCTTACCATGGTGCAAGTTAATTAATCCCTGTAATTTTTTTATTGTTAATGTGTTTCGCCATACGTCACGGAAAACGTCCCGGCGAGACATTGAAGCTCCCGAGACTCTCGAGAGTCTCGGGTGCTTTAAGGTCTCGGCCAGCGTCTCGGAAGCTGCAACATCTCGTCTCGGTCTAGTCTTGGACAAAATTTTGAACGTCTCGGTCTCAGAGACATGGGTCTCGGGTTTCGTCGCGGTCTCGGCACATCCCTGGTATAAAGAAAAAGAAAAATTCCAAGTCCAAATCAAAAAGAAGAAATCTTCAGTGGTGGAAATTCCGCCGCGTTATGTGCCATCCATTTGCTGGAGCGGCGGAAAGCAGGTTGAGGCACTCCATAAAGAGCGCTATTGAAGCAGCTGTGACTACGGTATAGCCCTTGCACAGTCTATTGGTAGCATGCGCATCTGCTGCGTGAAAGGTCTCTGGTTTGACCCTTTTCGAAACTAGAGTCTTCCAAGCAGCCAACGGTGAAGATCTGGTGATCTTAGCTTGCACCGTTTTTGACTGATCCACACGTGTGACAGGTGGACAGAATTGCAATGGCTAAGACGCGCTGAAAGCAGTAGGCCTAGCTGCTTTTGCTTGTAAAAACTGAGTATCAGTTGACAACAATATTCAGTAGTCAATATTGCTCCAGTCTAAATGGATCCAATTTTTCTAGAGCTGTCCAATTACCCATAAGTGACCCAAAAGGTTGTTAATCATACACACCCTTTAATTAAACTGCAGTTGATTATTGCCTATAGTCTTAATGCTAAACTGCAGTCTTAATTCTGCCTAGTGCTGATTAAAGATATGCCATCAAAGTGTGTGCGATCTGCGCACAGTAATCAACACTTTGTAACTGCTATGGAATGTGCATGCACACGGTAAATATAATCATTGTTTTGTCTGTGTTCTGACGAGAATACCATTTCGAGTTAACTTTGTGACAAAGTGACCATTTGATGACTTGATCAGTTAACATTTGACTAGGTTTTTACGCATGATAGCAGCTACTGCTCTCAGCGCGTCTTAGCCATCGCAATTCTGTCCATCCGTCTGTCTGTCACACGAGTGGATCAGTCAAAAGCGGTGCAAGCTAGAATCACCAAATCTTCACCATCGGCTGCCTGGAAGACTAGTTTCAGGAACCGTAAAGCTTTTCCATGAATTCGAAGGGAATCACCCCAAACGAGGGCGCTAAATGAGAGGGGGTGGACAAAATTTGCAATTTTTGGCCAATAAGTCGCTGTATCTCAGTAACGGTGCAAGATAGGGCCTAGGTTAATATTAATCACTAATAGAAAGTCGTACACTGGCACTTGATTGGCACTGAATTCAATGACCTTGAATGACTTTAAACGCCAAAATAGGGGGTTTTATGGTTTTTTGGCGATTTTAGGCTGTGACACAAGTCTATATCATTCAAAAGGTGGTGCCACAGAACTATCGTTATGCGATCCAGATAGAGAATTTGGTATTTGTAGCATGAACACCCCATTTTTTAGCTAAACCACTAAACTGGAACTGCTATAGGCTTTTGCGCGTCTCGTGAGCATTAGCTCAAATTTTTTGTTAACAACTGATTTATGATTGTAAAGCTGACTTGATAGAGTAATTTCATGGATGTGTTGTGTGTGACCAAAGCAGAGTACAGCATAAATTCTTCCATGTGCAGTCATCATGGCACTGTCAAGGAAGGAAGTTGAAGAACTGAAGCCTATTATTGACAGAACTGTAGTCAAGTTTCTCGGTTTCAGTGAGCCAACTTTGGCAACTGCTGCCGTCAGCTGCCTGGAGAAGGGTTATGACAAGCACAAAACTACGGGTTTGTTGGCACTTTAGAGTTTTCTAGGGGGTTTTGATTTGAATCCGGACAGATATCCGGTGGTTTTTAAAGATCCAGCTTGGATCCAGATTCAGTCGGATCCTACATCGAAGGATTTGGCTTGGATTCAGATCTGGCTGAGTCCTATGTAGGATGTGGTCAGATTTCAACGAGGTTAATTGTATTCAAGTGATTTCACAAAACACAACTTTATCAATCATCTGATATTGTATACGTTTAGTAGCTGTTGGATCAAGCATGGACTTTTTAGTAGAGCAAGTTGATAGAATACGGTTTTTATAAGCATAATTATGGAAATTACTGGATTTAGTGAAATAATTAAGGTGCTTAACCTTTCACAGTAATTGTCTATAGTTGTTGTGAAAATTATGTGGATAATTGCAGTTTTTCATGTTATTCTGTAGAAAGCTGTTCGTTTATGTTATTTTAAATCATGGTTTGTAGTTACTGATTTATGAACTGATCTGTGTTTATTGTCAACCATTTGCTGTTGCAGGTAAACTGGCAGACATATTGGAGGATACACAAGCAGCTAGATTCACTGATAAGCTCTATGTTGCACTGGAAGATTTCCAGCTTTCTGTGCAGAGAGACAAGGCGAAGAAACGAAAAGTAGAGAAATACAGTTCTCTGTCATTCTTTTGATGTTTGAAAGTGTGTGAATAACTGAAGCATTGGGATTAAAAGGCAGTGCACTGCATAAACATTTGGCTGAAATTGTTTTAGATTTCCAACCTAAGACATCTTTACACGCAAAAGCAGCTATGCTTTCAGCGCGTCTTAGCCATCGCAATTCTGTCCGTCTGTTCGTCTGTCTGTCACACGGGTGGATCAGGCAAAAACGGTGCAAGCTAGGATCACCAAATCTTCACCGTCGGCTGCCCGGAAGACTCTAGTTTCAGGAACCGTAAAGCTTTTCCATAAATTCAAAGGGGGTCACCTTGAACGAGGGCCCTAAATGAGAGGGGGGTGGTCAAAATTTGCGATTTTCGGCCAATAACTCGCTGTATCTCACTAACGGTGCGAGATAAGGCAGAGGTTACTATTAATCACTAATAGGAAATCGTATACTGGCTTTCGATTGGCGCCGAATTCAATGACCTTGGATGACCTTGAACGCCAAAATAGGGATTTTTTATGGATTTTTTAAAACCATTTTCGCCTGTGAGAGTCTATCATTCACAAGGTGGCGCCACGCCGCTGACGCCACACGCGCCTATGGCCGATGTGTAATTATGGTCCCAATGGGCCGAGTCCAAATGATACGCGATTTTCAAAACTATAACTACTGAACTGGAAATGCTATAGGCTTTCGCGCGTCTCGTGAGCTTTGCTCAAATTCCTTGTTATTATGCGTGAAAGTAGCTAGACTGCTTTAGCGCGTCTGAGCCATTGCAGTTCTATCTCTCCGTCCACTTGTCCGTCTGTCACACGGGTGGATCAGTCAAAAACGGTGCAAGCTAGAATCACCAAATCTTCACCATCGGTGTCCTGGAAGACTCTAATTTCAGGAACCGTAAAACTTTTCTATAAATTCTGAGGGGGTCACCCCAAATGAGAGCACTAAATGAGAAGGGGCTAGGAAAAATTTGTGATTTTTAGCCAGTAAGTTGCTGTATCTCAGTAATGGTGCAAGATAGGGCCTAGGTTACTATTAATCACTAATAGGAAGTCATACACTGACTCTCGATTGCCACCGAATTCAATGACCTTGGATGGCCTTGAACGCCAGAATAGGGGTTTTTATGGATTTTTTGGCGATTTTGGGCTGCGAGACACATTTCAAGAGCGAATTGCACCAAAATCAATTGCGATAAACATGGAGAAACTGCATGTGAGATTTTCAGCATTGAATGTAGATTTCGATGGTTCAGGTCTCGATTTTCTAGGTTCAAGGAAACCTGCACGTGAGGGCATCAAAGAGCGGTACCCCCATAACAGTTGTTATTTTTACCATTGTTGGCCAGTCTTTCGTGAAAACGGTTGCAGATAGATATGGGCATGCTGCCTATCACAACAAGCACTAGTGACGAGCTTTTCAGTCGTATCAGCATCGATGACTTTGAAAAATCCTGAACTTCCAAAATAAGGGGTTTTTATTGTTTTTTTACGATTTTCGGCTGCAGCGCACACTCTAAGAATGAACTGCAATGAAATGGCTGTGGATAGGCTTACAGTTTGCGAAAAGGAACTGCTATACGCTTTTGCGCATCTCGTGAGCATTAGCTCGTATTTTTCGGTTGTAATACTAATAATAATTGTGATAGGTTATTTTTTTTGCTTTGGATTTCACTGCAGATTAGATGCTGCATCCATTCTGTAAGAGGTTGTATGTAGAAAGTGGCTGTTATTTCAGACGAATGCTTTTGAAGAGAATGACTCAAAGAAGGCAAAGAAAGATGGAGTTGATGAAGCAGGTGAAAGTGTCTTTAGTACTGAGTCAGGAAAGCCGAGTCCCGGCCAGCTGACTGCCGACAAGGCAAGTATCTCATTCAAGCAGCAATACGTGTTGATTTTTGTTCGTTTTGTTTTTAATTTTTTTTCTTTATTTCTGTAATGCACTACTTTTGAACTAGTTGAACCTCCCACATGTCATCATCTCTTCACTGCTACTATTGGTCTTTAGGCAGCATCTCAAGACTTTCCTGTTTCATCAGTTTTGATATTTTCATGGTTCTAGAAATAATGCTTATTACTTAGGCTGCATTAAACACTTCTACAGTGATGATGATTATGAGGTATAGAATGGTCCATAAACGTGGCACCCCTTTGATATTTGAGTTTCCACACTATTGGATGCATTATATTTCAATTTATGTTTACTTACTTATCATTTGCATTAAATGATGACATCACTAGCTGGCAGTTTGGCTTATTTCGTTGTAACATCATTGGTTGCATTAACGAAGTTAATTGATGGCAGGCCAAGTTAGCACTTGGATGGCTGACAGTCTGTGAACTGGTAAACCATCTTGTATGTAACCAGCTATCCAGGCTAACTGTGGGTATTTGGTAAGCACAGTGAGTACTGTTGAAAGGTGAGGTGTAAACAGGTGCACCATGTGATGCACTAGCTCCATATCTTCTGGTCTCACAGTGTAGTTAATTAAGCATTGTCTTGCTCAGGGCTGAGAAAATGGAGATGGCTCGGGAAGGACTTTATATTATTTTAACATAGTCATCATTACGTAGAACTCTTTATTTGTCAATGTAAGCAATTTTTTTATGCGAAGAGATTATAATTTTGTCACAGTGGTTGGATTAACTAATGATGAACATTTATTTCAGTCTGCATGTGGAGATTGGATTGAGAAAACATTGGGGATGTTAAAGAATTATGAAAATATCTTTCAATAACTTATGCTCATTCAAGCTGCACATGAGTAATAAATAGCAAATGTTAAAGGTGCCAAAACAGTATAAATATCTAGTGTTTTGCCATTTGTATGGCATTATATTGATACTGGTTAAAAGATGTGTCACTTTTTCTGGACCACTCGGTATCCATTTTGTGATGCCTTCTGTAATCTCTTTGTGAGTTCTGCATTTAATTATACAGTACTGTGACTTTTTAAAGTATAGTAAACTCTATGAATAAATATGTCCAGATTAAAGATATGATGGCGGCAGCACAGAAGATGATCCAACAAAGAAAGGCACAGCTGAATGCAGCCATGGTATATAGCAGCTCTGTGTGCTTTAGAGATTTTTACGAGAATGCACTATATAGATTCACTTTTGACATTTGACTTTGGGTATAATTTTTACGTGCGACAGCATGTAATGCTTAGAGCATGTTAGATATCATAGAGGCATCTGTGCATTTGTCTATCTGTTCATTACATCCTGGCACTGTATCAAAACGGTGCAAGCTAGGATCATGAAATCTTCACTGTGTGCTGTCACAAAGACTAGTTTCGTGTGACAAAATTTCATGCCTTTGGATGAAAGATTTCCCTCAAACAAGGGCATTAGAGAGGCACCCCCACAAAAGTCATTATTTTTTTTGCTATTGTCTCATCTAGCTCGAATGGTTAAAGATAGGCACATACTTACCGCATCACCAAACTTCAGTGATGTCAATCCGGGTGAGCTTTATTAGCACATGTGATTTCTACTTGTGTCCTAAAACTTATGGCAGCAAGAAGGAATGTTGTCGTTGTGTGTTCAGCCACCAGTAGCAACATTACAAGCAATGTCGGGCGTGCCGGGCTCACAACCGCCTGCAGTTCCGACGTTACCAGCACAAGCAGAGATGGACACGGCTGCCAGGGCTGCAGAGCTACAGGCTCGCATTCAGAGCAAGATGGCAACGGTTGCTCTTGGTGCAGCTACTTCTGCTACTGTCCAGTCTGGGTACTTACGACTTGTCAGTTCTTTGCCTATATTTGTTTGCTATCGTGCAGCCATTCATGACCAATTACAGACCTAGTCTGTTCGTTTCTCTGCCTGCCCTTTATGGGCTACTAACTCAGACAGAAGTACTTAGAAAAACCTAAATTTGTCCCATCAGGACCTTTTGCAAAAAGACTTGAACAGCATTAATCTAGTGCACTGTCGAGGTGTTATATGCCCATCCAGTGGCGATCCCGTCTTTGTTAGTCTTGACGTTGTCATTATCTCCAGTTAAAGAAACGTCATTCCTGTAAGTAAAGGATGGACCATTGGACCTAGGTATTGCTGAACTGACTTGGATCGATTGGATTTGATGTGCAGAGCAACACCATTGATCTTAGATGCTGAGGGCCGAACGATCGATGTCAAGACGGGACAAGCGATTCAACTGCAGCATCATATGCCGACGCTCAAAGCAAACATTCGTGCCAAGAAACGAGAACAATTTAAAGCCGTCCACGAAAAGCCACCAGACGAAATTTCTGAGTCAAAGTTTTTTGACCCTCGCATCAGGTATGTGTGATAGCGTGTTCTAGAGAGGCCTGGATTGTATTAAAACTTGCCATGGCCTGCCTATATTGTATTCTCGTATGCAATACTGATGAAATTTAAATAAACTACAAAAGAGTTTTATTATATTTTTTAACAAGACAGCGTGTGCTGTGGCCTACTTCTGCACCATCTAAAATGTTGATTTAAAAGACATAACATCACTAATTGTGTCATGCCTGGTAAGTTGGTACCAGGTGCAAACACGGCTTGCATTCCGGACCTAGTTGTGTTGGAAATTTTATGGTTCTGATATATTCAGAGTAGTAATTTATCCAGTTTAGCAGGTGATTGTTTGTTTGACTTACTGTAATTGGTAAATGTCGGTGTTTGTTGTTGTAGCAACAAAGGCTCAGCAAGGGGTAAACGACACTTTAAGTTCCATGAGAAAGGGAAGTTTGAACATCTGGCGCAGCGAATGCGCACAAAGGTTGTTTGGTTTGCTCGAGGCATAATTTGAGTTCCGTCATTATGTTACCGTAGATGTTATGACAAACAGTTTGTGGTCTTTGTGGTTACTTGCTCAGTTGGTATTCAAACTTGTTTAATTATGTGGCATTTTCTTTCAGTCTTCTGTTAAATGGCAGGTTTATGACAATCTCTTCTGCCAACTGCTCCTGTCTTTAGCTTTTTTCTTCATATTTTCATAATCTTTGCTTGTGATGTCGCTTAGCATTTGTAGGTGCTTTCATCCTGTTGTTGCTTTGCTAGCACCTTTCCTTTCGTTGTGTCCCATAACATGAATCATATCTCAAGATGTGTTCTATCCATCAGAATTTGCATGTGCCATGCTGTATTTATGATACTTTTATTTTTCTGCACGTTCCTGTAGCATTAAGGCAGCATGTATGCAGAGTACATAGAGTGTGCCAGTAACCTGCATTCCCTTGTGTAGATTGCAGATAATCCTTGACATAATTTTCATGATGACATATGCAACAATGTACATTTGTTAGCCACCACTTATAGGCTAAATTACTGTTATTACTAAGCAGTTATGGCCACAACTATGTGTCTGTTCGTCTGTCTATCTGTACATCTGTTCATGCTGTCTGTTGATTGATGCACAGGCACAGCTAGAGAAACTGCAGAATGAGATTGCTCAAGCTGCTAAGAAGACTGGGATTGCATCAGCCGCCAAGCTTGCAACGATTCAGCCAAAAAAAGACATCGTGAGTATACCGCAGTTATCGAGAATTTTTCAAAGTAATTTTGAAAAGCTAGAATAGTCAAGTTACAGCACATACACTGGGCAGTTGTTTGGAAGCAGTTGTTTCAGAGCACAATGTTGTAGTGTTAGATGCAGCGTAACGACTGTGGACATTTGAACAGCATTTCAGTCGATTCATACATATCTACCATTGCTATGATGTTTGTTTTATCATGGCACTGAACTAAATAAAGCTAGTAGTAAAGTGTGCTACATTTGGGTGATTTTGCAACTTTCATGTTCCAAACCTATTTGATATAGATTTCTGTGCTACACTGCATGTCTGAAAAGTTTAGAATATTTGTGTTAATTTCTTTGTGTATTACTCGTTGATTGTCATTGACTGACCAATAGTTGCATCTGCTGTTATGCAACCTTTTGCATCATTTTTTGTTGCATTCTGACAAAATCTTATTTTCCGAATGCTAAAGTGTTTGATTTTGTGTGATTACTTGTGCAGAAGTCGGATGAAATACCGATAGTTGAGTGGTGGGATGCTGTTATTATGCAGACGGACACGTAAGTACCTCTGTGCTTGATTTATTAGTCCGCCCGGAAGCGATAGCTTGCGGAGCGGACTTAAGTTTTAGCCCAGATGTTTTTTTTTATTTTTTATTTTTTTTCCGAGCGTGAGATCTCCAAGATGCGTGGGCCAACCGGCTTGAAATTTTGCACGATGGTCAGTACTAGGCCGAATTTTATAATGTCAGTTCAAAATTCTGGGGGGCACACCCCAAAAAAATTTCAGGGGCGAAAAACATGCAAAATTTGACCCAATTTCGGACGACTTCGAAGTTCGGCGGCGAATATCTCCGAAACGGATGAAGATATTCAAAATCGGATTTTTATTCCGTCTACCGTGATTCCTCCTGCGTTAAGCGAAACAAGTCCGGTGAAGTTTGGTCCAGTGACCTTGGAGATTTAGATGTTGAATTGTACCCCCTTAAAGCGCATTTTTCGGAAGACCATATTTCGGCCCCTAGGGGATGCTGCGCCCCCAAATTTTTACACGCGCTAGAGAATCACCAAGTCTTACTAGCATACCCCCCACCGGGGACGGCGGCCCCTCTTACAACTTTTTTCTAAGGGGGGTCAAAAATCGGCTTAAAATGTAGCGTATTAGCCGCGAGAACTTTGGAACCAAAGGGAGTAGCTTCATGAAACTTTGCCACATGACGTGCTGCTACATGGGGGTGATAACGCGGGTACAACTTTTAGGGGGAACCGCCCCCTTAAAATTTGGGAGTGCAAAAACGTGCAAAATTTAGTACGTTTTACGACAACTTTCGAGTTTGACCGCAAATATCTCTGAAATGAATAGAGATATTGACAAGCAGTAAACGGCGTTATCAAACAGAGTTAATTCCGCGTTGAATAAAAAAAAATTTTGTGAACTTTGGTCCTCTAACACCAGAGATTACGCGGCTAATGTTTACCTACCCTAAGTCAATAGTACGCGTTGTGCATATGCTAATGCATTTGTGTGCATGCCACGTGACTTTGCTACCGGGGGAATTTCACCCCTCTAAATTTCCCCCAATCGGACTTAGGGCGCTGGGCGGACTCACGTTGGGCTTTGCTCCAAATTTCTAGTTTCTGTTATACTCTCCCAACTCCAGATAATAGTTTACCGTACACGTATTCCTCTAGAGAATGGTTGATAGTTTAAGCCTATATTGTCGTTTGGTCATGCTTGATTGGATCTGTAGAGTGGACCTGAGATGTTCCATTTCACTGACTTTGATTTAGTAGTATTGGTGTTATTGTATAGTCATTCCAATAGGCTGCATTACGGTTCCAACCTATGTGTGCGAATGTCTGTTTTAACGTAAACAAAAAAGATGTGATAAGCCAAAGGTGATGTGATTGTTTCACATGGCATGAGTATCTGTGCAATTTTGCATCTCAAAAGGTTAAAGGTTATGGTTAGAGTTAGGGTAAGAATTGTGTAGTGCAGTAGGTGAGTGTATGGAGCTAGGCAGATGGCTGGATATTACGTCAGCACAGGGCTGACATATGAACTTGTTCTCAGCTTGTGGCATTGGTGTGTGGTGATGTTTTGTCAGCTATGTTGGCGAGTGTGCTGATGGGAAGGATAAGTTCGAAGGCATCACAAACCTGGTCGAACATCCAATTCAAATGAAGCCACCTGGTCAGTTCTGCCTTCTGTTGTACTGTAGGATATATTGCACAGCCGTAGGCTTTACCAAAGGGCACAGGACTGGAGGCAATGGTCCCGTAAGTATCGAAGATTGTCAGATCACCAAAGACCAAATCTAATTGGATTTGTCTTCAACTAATATTGTCCATTTCTAAAACACACTTATAACTTGGCATTTTGTAAATATTAGAATAAAGCCCCTGTTGTGCTTATCCATACAGCCAACAGTTGTTCGGTCTATGTGACTTTGCTTCTGTTCCTAATATTTTGCCAGCTGCGTTAAGATGAACTTAGTTTATTATTGTACAGAGTATTTTCTTATAGCTTACTGCTGAAATCTTGTAGGTCATTAAACAGAGGTGTGTTTGATGTTTCAGTGCGGTATGCACTTCTGTTATATAGTGTTTATCTTTGTCTGTTAGCGGTCAATTTTATCTTCATTCTTGTACCATTATTGTCTGTCCAATGCTATGCATAGCGTTGGACAGAGTATTAAATCACCTGAGTGTCCGTGCGTGCATGCGTGCGGCGCCATATCTCCATAACGGTGCCAGATAGACGCATGGTCACTATGGACCACAGATAGAAAGTGGACCCCTGGGAGTTGAATGGTCGCGTGACCGATGACGTCACGTGACCTCAAAAGGTCAAACTCGTGACCCCATCATCTTTGAGGCGCCACATTTCCAAAACAGTGCCAGATAGACGCATGGTGACGATGGACCTTTTATAGTAAAACGCCGGATGGTCTCGTAACTGACACTGTTTATTGTTTAGTTAAAATAATACAGAATGATGAAAGGATCATTGCTGCTGTACAATTTGAAATTAAACTGTTTGATTTTTTTCTACCAGTCTAAACAGCTCACTCATTATACTTATACGGACATATACTTTAAACTGTCGAAATGCATTGTACAGACTCCGTGTTCACATGAACATTATCCTATTTCTTGATAGAACTGTGAATTGATAATATATTAACTCTTGAAAAGTATGTTACAAGTTATTATTTTACTTATCAAATAATGAGTGTATGGAAATCAGTTAGTGTTTGTAGTTATGACAGAAAACAATGCAGCTTACAGTTTTGACTCACAGTTTATATACAGTTACGTACTACATAGACTAATAGCACTTTGTGTTATGATTTTAGATTCAGAAGAATTTGGTGAGTTTGTCTTTACTGAACATAAAGTTTAGCTTTCACGTATCTCTGTCAGTAGCTGAAACTAACTATTTGAAAGCTGACTGTGCATAAACTTTTAGTTTAAAAAAGTAGTTTTATTATATATCTGTGTATGTGTCACTTGACTTGCATTTATTTACGTCATTATTTGTTAAATGTTTTTTAATATTATCTTGCTGCTGAGATTTAATAGCAGTGATGTTTAAAGTGAGAAAACGTATGTTTCCAACATTTGTTTTTTTATTTATTTGCGACACTAAATTTGTAATCATGTGCCAAAGCTACAGTAACTACCATACTATAAAACATAGATAATGAAAACTATGTAAAAAAAGTAAAGCTAACGAAACAGTGCTGTAATTAGAAAGTGAAGAAAATACGTGAACAACTGCTGTTGGACTGTCTTGTATATGTCTGCTGACTGATGAATTGTGAACACAGGCGAGATGGAGCAGCCAGTGCAGTTGGCTGTCATGCTGACAAAAGCTGAACGCAAGAAGTTGCGACGTCAGAATCGGACGGAGGCACAGAGAGAGTTGCAGGAGAAAATTCGTCTCGGTTTAATTCCACCGCCTGAACCCAAAGGTTGTACTCATGTAGTACAGTGTACTATTGCTTGGGTGAGAGAAACGTGATTTACACGCTGCTTGCTGTATCATTTATTGGCATGCCATGTGTAAGCTTATTTTATTCAGCAAGCTGTTTATCAGCATTCAGAATTGACAATTTTTCGACAATTTTTGCATTAGTCGTTAATGTTCACTGTAAATTGCTGCAATGCTAAATAACAAATTTGAGTGTGTGCCCATTTTTGCGGAACCTGGCATGTGGAGCAACTGTAGAAAAACTAGCTTCCTGAAAAATAGTGCTACTACTATTATTGTTAGTTGTTGTTATTGTTATATTTATTAGTTAGTTTATAGTTTTGATACTGAGTTGCATAATCTTTTTCATAAGTGAGTGATTTACTACTTTCAGTGTAGTTCATTATTGGCCTGTGTAGTATTTATTGGTGTAGATGAATTGTCTTGCTGCTGCTGCTGCTGTTTGCAGTGCGCATGGCAAACCTGATGCGTGTGCTGGGCACGGAAGCTGTACAAGATCCAACCAAAGTCGAGGCACACGTCCGAGCACAGATGGCTAAGCGCCAGAGGTCTGTACACTGTGGTCCATAAAAAACATGCCACTTTTATTGTCTGTCGAATGCAATGCATAGCATTGGACAGAGTATAAAGTCACCTTTGTGTCCGTGCATCTGTGCATGTTTGCGTCCGTGCGTCCTACATTTCTTAAGCTATTTTCCTTCCACCTTCTTTTTCCGTTTTCCTCCCCCTTCTCCTTATCCTTTTCCTCCCCCTTCC
>Ga0209671_1004669_pt1 | contig 13654 bp, 9 predicted proteins | sample WorMetHERISLAND2_2_FD_187401 | JGI IMG/M metagenome (GOLD analysis project Ga0209671, IMG submission 187401) | Marine gutless worms symbiont microbial communities from Max Planck institute for Marine Microbiology, Germany - Olavius geniculatus... | ecosystem: Host-associated > Annelida >... | reverse complement strand
GGTTGATTCTACTTGCGGCCAGTGCCAGATATAAGATTTTGGAGGCCCTGGTGCAGTGGAAAAATAAAAGTTTTCTCCAAATTGTGAAATTACAAACATCAATTTTCAACCTAAAATTCTATAAACCTAATAGATTAGACTACTGGCTAGCCCTATGTCTATAAATTTTTAAAGTTAAAATAGATTTCTAAAATTTCAAAATTGAAAGAAGAGACTTTTAGTCTGATACCAGTTAGCTTGTCAAAAGAATTTACGGGCGCTGAAATTGACACTTTGGGCGCCGTTAACTGTTTTACTGCTGGAGAGCTTTTACTGTTAGCTGCTTTCTTTTATTGGTCACAAAATAACTTCGTGATTAATACATGAAAGATTAAGTAGGGCCTAAAATTTCAAATATTTTGTGCAATCTGTCTCCAACTAAACTTTCCGTAAAACGCAGCAGACATCGACAAATTGGTTGCAGCTTTTGTTCTTTTGTTTAACATTTTGACTACTTAAAGATCACATCTACACAATACGCGTAATTACTACAGTGTGGGTCATACACAAACATAAAATCGCGCAAAAACGTAAGTCAAACATATAGAAATAATACCAAATTACTACAAATGTGTACAAAAATATTATGTCAGAAACACAATGTTTTAAAAACGTAAGTCAATCTATACTACTATATACTAGGCCTATGCCTAAATAATTAATTATAGCCTACTGATTGTTTACGCCATTAAGTTGGACCGCGTTGTCAATGCTATAGACTAAACTGGATCATCTACTTTATATCATCTATGATATATAAGCCTAATCATTTGTACTACAATTTACAGCAAATAAATTATTTTCATTCACTAAGTCGAAAACACAGAATGACGCATAGTAACGATCACAGATTCGATATAAATATAACAAATGTTTATTTAAATAACATGACGGCAGAACGGAACGGCATAATTATATAGGCGACTTCTATAATACAAGCCTTAGGAAAAGCAGAAACTTTCATCATTAAAGAGCAATCTTTTCAAACGAGAAAAAAACCGCTGGAGTATTTCACATTTCTTGGATTACATAACTTATATAGGGTCCAATCCAAAGTCTTATTTTTATGCCATAACGCGATTTCCCAGTTTGTCATTAAATTTGTACAATAAAATCTAACAATATAATGATGACCGGACAAAAACACAGCAGCTACCATTAAAAGAGTGTCTACATGTACGAGGAAATCTCACAGCAACAAAAACAGGGCGGGGCTACGTACATTACAGCTGTAAATTAAGTCGGGTTTGGCAGCGCTATCGCACGAGGGGTGACGCTGCCAAGCCTAAACACTGTAATCCGTACATGAAATGGCGGCTATGTGGGCCATAATACTACAGCTGTCGAAGCGTTAAGTTTTCAACGCGTTAACGCGTTGCGTTAATTTTTAAAAATAAATTTCAATTAATTTTTAATCAACGTAGTCCACCTACCTTAACGTAGTCCACTTACAATAGGTAGGTGGACTACATTAAGAGGGTGACTGGAATGAAACCCTCAAACTTGTAGCTGTGTTGCACGATCGTGACAGTAATGACGGAACGGCAACAAAACAATTTCTAATTAGCTGAGTATTATTCGATCGTCAAATAGCCGCAGTTTAATGGGATATCGGAGCTCCTGTTTCACAGAATTTAGTAAATTTACGTATGTGCGTTAATCTTTTTAACGCGCGTTAATTTATTAACGCGTTAACGCGTTGTGTGTTAATTTGACCGCTCTATCCTATACGTATCAGTAAAACGTCTGTGATAACAATCTGCCACCAAACGAGGTTGAAATCTGTAAGAAAATTTAAATGCTACTGGATACATGTTGCATTCGTAACGACAATTACTGTACTCACTTTACAATATTACACACTTAACGTAAAAAAGCAAATCGAACTGTAAATAGAGGCCTATGCCTACCAGTCTATGATGAGAAGTTTAAGTCGTCAAGGTTCTCTCATGCATGTAATAGACTATGTCTGTGCTCAGTGGCGAATCCACAATTCTGGAATACCGGGGACGAAGGGGTAAGGGGTGATTTGGGTCAGCAGTGGGAACACTTTTATGCAAATATAATGCCCTTTAATTTGGGCGAAATTTTCATAGAGTTATAAAATATATCCAGTCAATAGGGGGGAAGGCGGCCGCCCCTGAATCCGCCACTGTCTGCCTTAGAAATTTATTCTAAATATAGGACAACAACAACTATATACAGTGATGATAAAAAGTTACACGGTAAAATAAACATTGTCTATCTACAGACTGATGCAATGTGTCATAATTATGAGATGGGGTTATACTAACGACAGTTGTAGGGCTGCAACAGTGGGGAGTCGTGAAGGGGGTTGGGGGAAGAAATAATTAGTTGATTCCTTACCTTTTTGGCCATTTTCTTGTTGAAAATTTTGGTTCCAAAATGCTAAATCTGACACTGAATTACCGAAATTTTTCTCAAACTGGAAATTTTGTATGAGAAATTTAGGGGCAAAGTCGACACTTTGAGCTTCATAATGTCCTGTGTCCCGGGCTACTTTTTTTAACCCACAACGCCACTGAAAACGAAAGCTAATTCCATCAGACGGTTTGCCAGAAACTACAATGTAACTGGAGTCTACACCTACCCTAGGCTAACAGATTAAGCCCAAATTCCATTTCGCTGACTTTTGTCAAAACTTCCCCGCTGAGAAGTTTGGATGAAAATAGTGGACACGGACCATGAAACTGAAATGTCTCAGGCCAGAAAGTTTCGGGCTTTCAAACCGTCTCGACATGTCTGTGACAAGTCTGCGACAAAGCACGGGAAAAGTCTGTGGACTTTGTCGCAAAGTCAACGTAATGAAATTTGGGCTTTAGCCAGCTCAGTCTTACAGATATCATGTAAATAGGTCTTATTACAGCTGTACACTAACATTCAACAGCCAATAATCGAGAAATAGACACTAATTAATTTTTTTCCGGCGTCGGCACGTCGACATTGGACGTCGCTGAAACTCGTCGCACATCGCACGTCAAAAAACGAATTGATAAAAACTGTATACACAACAAAGATGGGGCGAGAAAGTGAAGAGGGGCCTAACTTACGAAACTTCCTAGAAATTTTCATAACGCCTTCCTAGATTCTCCCCAAGTTCAGCAATTTACGATTTCCTAAGTAGGCCTATTTCCCAGAAATTGTTTTCCGAAAATTTTTCTAAATCAACCAAAGGAGCTGCCCTGGTTTTTTTGCGTCAGTTATTCGTGCTTTTTCCCTAAAATTTTGCAGTTTACACTGAAAATAGGTTACGTGACAATTTTTCCTAGGTTTTTTCTGAAAACGACGTAAGAAGTTTTGTTAAGTTAGGCCCTAAGTGGTCAACATGGGGGCGCTGAAAATGCAGAACCGGAAATTGCAAAACTGGAAAATGTCGGACGAAAGTGCAGGGCTGTAAAATGCAGGACTGGAAAATGACAGGTTTTAAAATGGTTTAATAATGTTTAGAAGATATAGGTCTTCTGCTAGAACTGTGTTGCCGGTAACACGTTGGTGAGCACAGTTTGACCCTATTAAACCGTGCTTACTTTTATCTAGACTGTTATCAACGATGTGCAGTGTGAAACAGCATCTCATCGTTGTCAGAACAAAACCTCATAAGTGACTTTTCTGCACATATATTTTCTTGGCATAATGACACATGTCCCATAAAACATGGAGTTATTTTATTCAGCTCTATCGACTTTAATCAACTGTTCATAAACCTTGTATATCAGTAGAGTATCAAAGTGGTCGGGCAAGAATTTCGTATCTGCAGCACCGTGCCTATTGTGTGATAAGTGTGCGATAGACTATGTAGGCTATGGTATCAAATGTATGTAGATTAAAGTTTATAACTGAGTCATGTAATTTTAACAAAATGTGGTGATATTGTGCATGAACTACAACATTGTTTATTGTAAGTGTGCTAGACTTTGTAGTGTGTACCTTAGAACTTGTAAAGAATATTACGTGTTAATTAAAAGGCTGAGTTGCAGCACGCAGTTTTCACTTAATGTTTCTGACAGCTATCCTCATTTTACTGTCTTTCGTACTATAGCACACACTGCCAGTCCAACAAATTCCAGCCCTGTATATTCGTCCGTCATTTTCCAGTCCTGCATTTTCAGATGACCCATCAACATCAATCATAATCATCATTCGTAGTCATCATAATTATCAACATTGTCAGCAGCAGCAGTAGCAGCAGCAGTGATTGCAATTCCTGGATTGATATCTCAATCCCGGAATCCGAGAATAAGAAACCACTGAATTTGTTCTTTTATCATGTAACATTCGAAAAAGTACCATGTTTGTAAATTTTTTTGTAATCCCGAAATCATAGGATTAAGATACTGCCAATCCCGGGATTCGGGATCCTGGGATTGCAATCCCTGATTATTAGCAGCAGCAGCAGTTGCAGTGTTGAGTGTTTGTTCATCGGTGATTTGCTTCAACAACAGACACGTGTTCGATCTCATAGAGTGGTTTCAGTTTCAGCAAATTGAATCTGCACAAATGCACACACATGCATGCATCAAAATCAGTGTAGAGTGGAGCGAGTGTAGAGGAGAGATATACCCCGTTTACACGATCGAGAAACATCGAGTTAGCTCGACGAGCTACGGCAATTAGCATGCTAATTAGAAGGGCCAGCGGGTTGTAACTGGAAGGCCCATATAACATGTGATCAAATGTGCGCTAAGCCTAAGCCTACATTTGAGCCAGGAGGCAGGGTTCCATCAGGCTTGCTCGACGTTTGCTTGATCGCGTAAACGGGGTATTAAGTTAAGACAGACTATGATATGATACGAAGTTGCACTTGAAAACTTAGTGACAAACTGTCAGTTGAATCTAAGGCACAAACTAAAAAAAACTGAAATATTTCAAGTGAAAATAAAATCAGAGACACTAATCAAAGTACAGTTAAAATGTAAAACATAAAATAACAAGAAACTGTCGGTAGAAAAAAAAAGAAACAAAAGAACGATAACTAAAGTTTCTGAGTAGACTCACAGGTTGAAACATAACTTAATAAATCACACCAATTCATCGAAATACAGCCTTTTACTTTGACAGAGATTGTTGACGTTTCGGTGGCAAAGCTGCTGCTTTCGTCAGAACAACTGTCCGCTAGGTGTCGCTGCAGCAGACAATAAGTCAGATAACTAAAACTTAAAAAACAAAAATGAGAAAAAGCCAGTAGCTTCTATCCCACCAAAAAAACTTGAATCGAAATTAGGTACACCTTCCCTCCTCCCACTTTCAAGCTAAAGTTCCCCCTCCACTTTTGTACTCAAGTACCCCCGTTTGGGCTCCTTTCCCTGTCTAGGGGAAGTTTTGTTAAGGGTGTTGACTGACCAGTGAAAAATAGGGAAAAATTTTGATGTACACCCCAAATAAAACTCCTCCCTATTTTTCACTGAGCGCAAGCTGCGCCCACCAGGTACAGAGATAAAAGCCACTGAAACAAGCCGTAATATCTGTGAGATCAGCGACGGACGAGCAACCTCTTGAGGTAGATCCAGACGACAGCCCCGAGTAAGTCGACGACGACGAGCACAGCGACAAAGATGACGACCAAATGACTCGTGTCTGTGACCAGCGCTCGCGCCGCGTTCATGTATGGAACAATCGACCGACTCAGCTGATCACGGTGAAGACTAAACTCCTTTCTGTAACACACGACCAGTGACATCAATGAATGGCTGTCACGTCGCCAAATATAATTATGCTGAAACAGAAAAACTTCCCTCACAATCGTCGGCGAAAAATTCTGAGTCACAGGCCTACCAATCTAATCAGCCACGTTAGGTTTTTACTCCGTAGCCCATAAGTTACTAGCCTACTAACCATTTTCCATCCCGTTGGGAGTAGGAGGCTGAGTTGAGCTGAGCATGCAGTAAGTTAGCAACTAGCTCAAGGTTCCTTGCAACGATTTGCAGCACAATTCTATACGAACCTAAACGGCAAAAAAATTCAAATTCACCCCCGAGCTATTTTTTTGACAACTTAAACGCTGATTGGTAGGCAATTCTGAGACAGACGACCATCCAAACGTTTTCCCGGGACCTTCTTGGAGCTTGCCAGCGTTTAAAAAATTCACCAACTATCCAGGATTTTCATTTTTCAGAACTTTCAGTATTTTAAGCATTAATATTCAAAACATCTCAATACAAAACTTATTTTCCAAGACTTTCCGGGGTCTGGAAAACCAAGGAAAAAATCCACAACTTTCCGGCAGGCGTAGCAACCATGAGGAATTTAACCCCAAGTTAATCACCAAATCATTTCCCGGACTGTAGGCTACTCTAGCAGACTGAGCAATAGTTTGCATTACTTTGGCTAACGATAGTTTAAAAGTTTCCGATTGATTCACTGACTGATTTTACAACAGTTCGAACGCTGATCCACTGGCGTAGCCATAGAGGGGCACTGGGGCACGTGCCCCCTAGGAGCCTACTCAGTACTCAGTTACTCAAAATAGTGCCAAAAATGCACCAAAACACGTCATGTTCAAGTTTCAAGCACAAAAAATCTCCCAGATAATTTCTAGCACAGCCCCCACCCCAAACCCTTTCCCTGGTGGAGAGGGGGCACCTCTCCCCACACTTCATCCCTCAAGTTCCCCCCTCTACATCCAGATCCTGGCTACGCCACTTTCGGGAAAGTTGGTGACAAAGTCTGCAGACTATCATAATTTGAGTACGCAACTTTGTCGCAAAGTCGGCGTAACGGAATTTGGACTTCAACAGACGAAAAATTAAGCCCAGGCTATTTTTTTACCGCAATTCGAACGCTGACGTACCTCAGATAAGGCTGCGGTACGACTGGCGGCAGTCGACACCCGTCGAAGCTGAGTCTTCCCGCGTGTACGGCGGTGCAGTTGCACGGTTCACCCGGCTGCAACAGACGCTGCCACGCACAATATTCCGAGTCATGCATCAGAGCGGCACTTCGTTGTACGTCTGCGTACATCTCCAGTAGAAGTTGGTAGCGTTTGGCCCGTACGTTGACAAGTTCCTCGTAAAACGGTAGTTCAAACTTGTTGACTCGCTGCGCGTTCATCTTAACGCGAGTTCGCGCCAGACGATAGCTCGTCTCCACCGGCGCAACCTGCAGTCACAGGAAACCACCCATCTCAGAGCTATGCGGAGCGTTACCTGCCATATGGGATCACGCAGTTTTACCTGCAGCCATCTGACACAGGTGAACGAACCTCGCTTTAACCACAGCCATACTAGGCTAATGGTTAAATTGTACAGCTCTTCATACGAAACTCATCGCAGAGCTGCGGAGCGTCATCTGCCGTATGAGATCACACAGTGTTTATCTGCAGCCACCTGACACAGGTGAACACGAACCGTCTTAACCCCAGCCAGACAGGCCGGTGGTACTCGATTTATCTACTGCTGACGGATAATAGGTTGAGCTGAGTTGACCTTGGCGTTGGTTCTATTCCGAGATGGTTTGCATGTCCGCAGACAGTCACCCATCCAAGTACTAATCATTTGTTAGCAGCAGTCAAACTCGTGACCTCGCCATCGCAAGTCCAACATCCTAACCGTTACGTCGCTAAGTCACCATCCATCCACTGACTCAACAGTGTTCCAACTCCGACATCACGATGCCCTGCTATTTGAAAGGTTATAGGCCAAAAAATATTTCTTTGTAAACTATCAGATCTTCACCGATCGCCATCTGCCATGCGTGATCACAGGATTACTTGGCGCCACGAGCTGCACGTTATGCGTTAACGATTTACTCACCCCGGACGGTCGGAAGGCTGAGTTAACCTGCGTATACCGAAATGCAGACAATCATCACTCATCCGTCTAAGCAAGCAAGCACTTGTCCGGAAGTTGAACCCACGATCGCTTGATCGCAAGTACGACGCGTTACCGCCGTCATGCTATACCAACTCTTCTGTTTAAGTTCTGCAAGTAAGCTGCATGTTCGTAGCCACGTTCTTTTCGTTCGTTCTATTGCATGTTTACCTTCTCTCTGCTGGATGTATTACTTCAATGTGCAAACAGGATTCTTACTGGAAAAGATACCTTCTTCTGGCGTATGCTGATCTTGCGAAGCCAGATGACAGAATCCTCCTCTGCAGAGTGTAGCGCCTGGAGTCCACCAGAAAGCTTGGTCAGCGGGCACTCGTTGACGACATGTGACATTGTTTGCTTGCTACCGCAAGCACAGAGTGGGTCGTCGCGTATGCCCCAGTCGTACTCGTATAACTCACGAGGCGGTTTACGATTCTTACAGACGGAATTTACGGAAGAACATTAGCTAGAAACAGCGGCGTCGCGTCGTAGACACTGCAAATTATCTCCGACAAACTGCCGACAAACAGCTGCAAATTTCTGACAAAAAGAATATATTACGGCTGCTGAAAATTTCAATTTTGTTTTCAACTTTTATCAAAATGGCGGTTAATGGGCCCACATTTCAGCCGCCAATCTTAGCTCCAATGTGTGGACAAACAATTTTCCATAAAAAATTTTCCCATAATTTTTCGACAGCCCAAAATTTAGAGAAGGGAGGGGGGGGCAATCGTCCTATCCCTCTGTCACGATGCCACTGGGTAGAAAAGCAGAGTTTTCTATCTCTATACCTAGTGGGCGCTGCTTGCACTCAGTAAACAATAATGGGAAAGTTCTGCTAAGGTATTCAGATCTGCACCCTTAACGAAACTTTCCCCCTAGACACTAGACAGAGAAAGAAGGCCGAAGGGAGAGGAAGAACTTGAGTTCCATAGCGTGGAAAAACTTGAGTCCGATTTCGATACCAGATTTTTTTGGGGGGGCGGGAGGCAAAATTAACTGTAGAAAAAAACACAGAAATGTTGATGACGGTTTATACCAACCAATGCGTCGAAGTATCCGATGGAGGCGAGCGTTTTGATGGTGATAATTTTGTCCGAGGCCGCGAGAACGACATACGATGCACAGCAGACTGTGACCGTCGCCACAAGCTTCGGTACAAACTCCGTCTTCATTATCTGTCACCACAAAACTATGTCACAATAAAAAAATAAATAAATAAACAGATATAATTAAACTAAAACGTCTTGTTTGAAATTTTAGATAATAACTGTAAAGTGCAAACCAAGTCATGCCGAAGGACGTATAAGTTTTTAAAGAAACACACGACAGTATCAATTTTATTGACATTCAAAAACATGACAGAAATATGAATTTTACAACTCAGCAGCTTCGCACTGCATTTTTTTGGCTAATTCCTGTCTCATGATCCTTTGCACCATCATTTTAAAAATTCCAGTTTTTGGAGTAGCAAATACATTTTTTTGACTTAGTACCAGCTTCACAAATGAATCAACGTTTTCAACAATCCGCGTCTTACGCTTTTCTAATCCACAGTATCAGTTTTATCAATCTTAGTCTGCAACTTATTTATATGTGACGGAAAACCGTTTTTGTTCGAAAGCTCTTTCATAAACTCCTTTGGTTTAGTGTTATAAAATAACAGGCAGAAGTAGATGCATACATACTCGCAGGTTCAGCTTCTTGAAAAAATCCAAGCAGCGCACGAAGCAGACACCATGCTCTCGACTCTCTACACAATACATTAGCACAAATTAGCACACATTAGCATGTATTAGTATTCTGTAAACAGCAACAAAAACAAACTCACTTGCAGTGCGTAATTAAGAAGTGGTATTTATTTATTATCGTTATTATTATTTATTTATTTGACTTAGACAGCTTAGCCCAGTTCAAACATAAAATCTATAATGAGTTAGTACCGCACGACGCACGTATTTTGTTGACGGAACGCCAAATTATGTCTGAAATTAAAAACACTGAAAAGCACAAAAGCCATGAATGCAAATAAACAATTGTGCTTTTTTTCTCCTGGAATATGTTTAGACTTGCTATAATTTCTTAGGCTTAATCAACTGTTAGCAGCAGCATGTAAGTAAGTAAGTAAGTACGTAAAATGTAAATTTATATAGCGCATATTGTTAAATTAACCTCTAATGCGCTTCTAATGCATGCACCAGCAATAAGTTATTCAATTACGGGTACAGAATTGTACAAACAGCACGCACATTATAGTGACATTAATGCAACTTAATCTTCACATTAACACTGCTTCTAAAAATTACCTTTACTGCACTTTTGTAAAAAAAAGTGCAGTAGACAAATTCAATGTTATTAGATGTTAGCTAAAGTACATGGTTTGATAATGTAACAGTTACGACATAGGACTTGTGATCGCCAGGTCGAGGGTTCAAATCCCGGTTGGGTCGCTATCAAGTGGTTACTACTTGAATGGGTGACTGTTCGCAGACGCAGACAAATAAACCATCTCGGTATATAATTAACACCAAGATCAACTCAGCCTTCCATCCCTCTCAGGTAGATAAATCAAGTACCAGTGTACTGTATAATAATGACTCCCATAAAATAATGAGTTCCCAGTCATTATTATATGTCTAACTTACACTCCCTCAGTCAATATTTATTTTTATTCAGCTATAAACATTATACAGAATAAGCGAGAACATATACTGAATAAGCAGCAACAACGATTTTTAAAGAAAAACCTTTTATTAGCCACACAAAAAATTAATATTATACTAAGGGAGTATATATACATATAATAATGACTGGGGAGTTATTTTTAGAGAGAGTCATTATTATTCATTATACCTACTTGTAACCAACCTGTCTGTCTGGAGTTATAATGGGGCGCATTCACCTCTGTCAGATGGGAGGCAACACTGTGTGATCCCATACGGCAGGTGACGATCCGTAGCTCTGAGATGGGTTTTTTATCTCCGCCAAGTGTGAACGTAGCGAACAATAGATGAGATTATAGGATTGGTCGTTCTGTCCGTCATTCCGTGTGTGTGTGTGTGTGTGTACATGTGCTTTAAGGCGCCATATCTCCATAATGGTGCCAGACAGACGCATGGTCACTATAAACCACCCATAGAAGTCGACCACCGCGAGTAGAATGGTAACGTGACCGATGACGTCACGTGACCCCGAAAGGTCCAGTTCGTGACCCCATTATCTTTGAGGCGCCATATTTTGATAACGGTGCCAGACAGATGGGGAGACAATTTCTGGCTCTTTCTTCTCTCTCCCCTTTCTTTGTTGTAGAGTGTAGTTGTAGCTGTAAGCGTAGTAATAGTTGTAGGTCTAGTAGTATCGTAGGAGTAGTAGTAGTAGTAGTAATGTTGAAATCATTTTACTTGGCGGAGATATGCACTCTCTCGAGCGCCTTCTAGTTTATACCATTTAACCGTTTTGCTGACCTGCAAGCCGCCTGCAGGCAATGTAGACGGGACAGCCGTAGAGTATCATCCTTGCAGTGGAATAAGTTCTTGCCATTCGGTGAATAAACCAGATAATATCAATGGCAACCAGAACAGCCAGTAGAGACGTGGCGCCGACAATGCTATCCGTGGAGAGTAGCCCTGCTCACAGCAAAACAAAACAAATCAAATCAATAACTCTGATTAGAGCAGCAGTTTTACACGCGACACCAAATGTAGGCTAATGCTTCGCGCGTATTAGCTATAGCCTAGGCGTCAGTACGTCTGTCCGTCTGTGTGTCTGTCACACGCTGAAGCCCTATCTGAACGGTGCAAGCTAAGATGACAAAATCTTTAGTGTGAGCTGCCCCTGAAGACAAGTTATTTTGTAACTAAATTTCAAGCCCTTGCGTGAGGGAGTTTTCTCGAACGACGGCATGAAAGAGGTGTACCTCCCTAAAAGTGGTTATTACACTGCTACTGGCTCGTCTAGCGTGAAGACGGTTGCAAAGAGGCACATACATGCTGCTTATCACAACAAGCACTGGTAACGAGTTTTTAAAGGTATCAACATCTGTGACCTTAAACGACCTTGAACCCCCGAAAGCCCTGCTCACACCAAATCAAATCAAACTAAACTACCAAGCCTCATGCAAGGTTAAAACTGTCCGCAGTAGCCGCCGTGGCATGGCATGCTGCGATATTTATAGCAATGACGTCAATGTCAGCCAATAGCTACACGAAAATTATATCGAGATCTAGTATTGGCCTAGCTGAGCCCGCTTAATGGCAGCTAGTAGTGCAGCAATTCCTGTCACAGTGGTAAAGTATTCGAAAATCTGGTCCTGTGACTATGACCTTCGACGTATGACTTTGAAATTTAACAGAGTTCTTGCAGTTGCCGAAATACATGCTCATGCAAAGTTTCATCGAACCAAGTGCAGAGTTCACGATTTATCGTGGTGACAGAAAAAATCAAGAAACAATAAAAACAACTTCGCCATGATGCTGAAAACTATACAGTCATTGCTACCGCTTACAGGACCGTCGAGAGGGGGAAGAGAAAAGTTTTTCCTTTGCCCAACGACGTTTGACGGCCCCGCCGTGGCTCAAAAACATAAGGTACACCAGAATACGCCATTTAAATAAAAACAAAATTCAAAAATTTTCTCCCCAGGCTGGCCCTGCGAGAACGATCTCCCCGGGCCCCGCTGCATGTGGCTCCGCTTGACGTCCCTGACTGCGGACAGTGAAATAAAGTGTATTATAGCAGATTTTGGTCTTCAGACCTGCTCGAGGGGGTTCATCAACGGATGTCGTGCTCTCCGAGGCCTCGCCAGTGCTACTGTCTTCGCTCGCAGTAGGTTTACGGTCGTACTGGTAATACCACTGGTTGCGAGGCAGCACCACGTCACTGGCTCGTGGTATCGGTGTGGGCCTATTGGAAGTCTTTGGCAAATCCACGTTGAGGAATTCGGTCAGGTTTGGCAACGGAAAGTCTTTGAGTGATAAGTCTAGAACGCACAACAATGCAACGAATGGATGACAATTTCAATCAATTTATCAGTCAATCAATCAATAAAGTCAAGATTAAAGTGACGACAGCAAAACATTTTAAGTATTAATCTAAACGATCATCTAGAAGCGCTTTACAATCTTGGAAGTGGCAGCTGATTGGCGTGAGCTAATGATACCGCTTCGCACTATGCGGCTATCCATTGCCTCGAAAAATTGGACACGCGGTTTGCAGCAAGCAGTCATACCACCACCCTAATCAGCCACACCAGGTTTTCACCCCATAGCCTGCAAGCTATTACTCATTTCTCATCCGACGGAGGGTAGGAGGCTGAGTTGGCCTGAGCACACAGTAGGCTAGCAACTTGCTCAAGGTTGCTTGCAAATGACCGGCAGTCAGAATCGAACCACAAACTGAAAGTTACGAGTCGACACTAACCACTAGACACTTGCACCTACACAGATAGATAGGTGTGAACAACTTGCCCAGAGTTGTTACCCGGCAGTGCACTGGCTAAGAATTGAACCATGGACCTTTCGGTTTCGTATCCAACGCCTTAACCGCTGAGCAGTCAAGCCACCATAAACAGATAAAAAGAAACACAGACGATGACAGACCAGAATAACAAAGCTCTAAAAGACTGCCGTAGAGAGATTTTTATCTTACACCAAAGCAGCAGGTAAACGATTCTACAATAAAATATTAACGCAAACGGAGAAAAAAATGGACATGCACATTTATACAGGCATATTAGAATTACTCAACAGACTTAAAGTATGGTAAAAGCACTAGTATGAAGTGCTTTTACC
>Ga0209671_1004667_pt1 | contig 13655 bp, 3 predicted proteins | sample WorMetHERISLAND2_2_FD_187401 | JGI IMG/M metagenome (GOLD analysis project Ga0209671, IMG submission 187401) | Marine gutless worms symbiont microbial communities from Max Planck institute for Marine Microbiology, Germany - Olavius geniculatus... | ecosystem: Host-associated > Annelida >... | reverse complement strand
GTATCTCTCATTTCATTTTTCTTTTAAACATTTCAGTTCTTTTTAGTTTATGTGCTAGATTAAACTGACAGTGTGTTTGTCAGTTTTTGAGTGCAAATTTTTCATTGTATTGTATTGTATTGTATAATACTGGCAAACCGCGCAATGCTCTAAACGCGGAGACGGCACGGCTGCAGCATGATGCGCGATGGCGATTTACGCGCAGGTTGGCGGACGACGGGGCCGAGATGAGGATGCCATTAAGTGAAGATGGAGAGGCAGAAGGCGTCATTAGTGGCGCCCCCGCGGCGGAGAGGAGACGAACTGCTCGTGAAGCGGTCTCGACAGTCGCGACCACCGACAGCGGCAACGTGTCACGACTCATCGAAAGACTCATGCGCGGATATGACAAGCGTCTTCGTCCCAACTACAAAGGTCTGCGATGATAATGCGTCTGATCACTCTAATCGCTGCCTCTGAAGTGAGTAAGTAGGACTAAGTCTGAACATGTTGTAGACGGCGCCGCGTAGTCATAAAAATCCGCATATACGGAATTCGTAGATGACCGACCAAATTATAAGTCTTTTGGCAAATCATTTTGGTAACGTGCGGCAGATGAAACCAACTCACCATATATGTTTTCCTTTATGCTTACTTACCGATAATTACGCAGAATAGTGTTCGTCATTGTCTAGAAGACTTGTCTACCGCTCGAGTGTGTTCAGACGATTTTCTGTTTCGACGCACATGAGATCGTGGGCTGTTTCAACTGGTATCGACTCTTATCGCAATTAAATACGTCCAGCTGAGACTGTTTTTCGTAGGCTTACACGATGTGACTATCGTAACTGTAGTGTAGACGATTTAATACAGTGGTCTATTCCAGCCAAGGCACAAGCCCCTCTAAACATGGTGGTTTTGAAGCTACTTCTAGTCAAATCAATGAAATAGTTGTGCTGTCTCCAGCGAAACAAGTAAATCTGTATATCACAAGTCATCTGTCATAATTTCTGTCGCTTTGTCGCTTTTTGCTTAACGGCCACGTGACAATCTGTCACGGGCTAGAGGCTGTGCACCGCTTGTCAAGACGTCCACCGCTGTGACGTCTTAACTTTTCATCTTTTCAAGTGTAACGCTATAGATGACGTACAACCGAAATTTAGCAGTTTGCATCTGTCAAACGCATCAAATTTTTTCTTTCGCGTGACGTGACATGCTACGTCGGTCGTTTGACCGGATTCACATTGCGTCGTTGACTGTGAACTGTTGACAGTTTAAAATATACAATCTCTAAGACCGCGAGACCGGCGTGTAAATTGCCGAGATACTGAAAGCAGCCTGGTGAAAATTTTTAAAGCTTGTCTTTTCTTGTTTCGTTAAATACGAAGAAAGTGCAATAGAAATATCAGTGAAGGTTAACTTATAAAATGTTTGTTATTATTACACAATTATTCAGAATTTGGCAACATCTCTAAACGCGCCGTATTGTCTGCAGCCGACAACTGTCGAAATATTAGACAATACGATGATTTCAAGTTTTGAATTGTAAAACAATAACAAAGATAAATGTATACCATTAGAACTACAACCATAATTAATTGATACTGATTGCCTTTTTCTTGTGAAAACGTTGCATTTTCTGGCTTACGGTAGTACACTACAATAACGCTGACGCCACGCTGGCCTGCAATATTTTCTTAACTATCCTAAACGATTAAGCTGCTCCAACTTAAGACAGCGAGCAGTCAACTTGAGCCCATAACTGATGACGTAAATGATGACAGAGGCCTGACGTCATTATCCATTCTTGTGGTCATCTGTTGAGTTGGCGCCTCAGATGCTGCTGCTGGCGATGCCTGCAAACGCAACGTTAAAGTAGCCTACTGTAGAACAGACGTGTAGACGTGAGAATAATAAAATGACGGCAAAATTAAAAACAATTTTAACACAAAATCCGAAAAAAGTCCCGAAATTTACGTATGTACGGTAATCTAATGCGTAACTATAGCAATGAATATATGGCTGTGTGGCTTTGTTGAATATATATTAAAGTGAAAAGTACAATAGCCCAAAAGTAATGATATATGAAGATACTTGTGAGAATGAAAATGATGCTTAGTTTATTTAGTGCATTTTGCGTATTTTAGTTCGTCCTTATAAATAACCTTTTTTATTTTTTTCCCTGTAAAACTACTGATTCATTCTATATTCTGCGCTTGCTATGCGCATATCATGTCACGTTTCACTACGTTATTCAGACTGCTGTCATGTCACAGTCTTCCCTTTTCGTTCAGTCTATTCCGCTAAGGCCGTCATTGCCCAAGTCCTGCATATTTTGCTAGCGTATGTAGCGTGACGGGCATTGATAGTTTTGACAGGTCGTCAGAAAAGATGCGGTAGATTAAAACTTAGCGAGATAAGACCGCTGCTTGTCATCCAAATGAATACTCAATGCGACTGCGTTGTTTTCTTCCCGTGTATTTGCCACAGAGTTGCGCTTCTTAGTGTGCGTCGATGTCTTTGTAATATCGCGTTATTATTTTTCTTAGTTTTTTACTAAAACAACTTGCAATCCCTAACATTACCACTATTACATTACTATAGCGTGGATACATTATTACTACTGTCTTGCAAAAGATTCATATTTATGTAAGTTGGATCAACATAATGGTAGGCCTATTGCAAATAGACCAAATGCTGCACAATCTGAATTATTCACAACTGTGCTAGGCCTATACAGAAAAGCGTTGCACGGCGTATAGTACAATCGGGACAGGCAGATGTTTAAAGAAATGGCATCCTACGAGAACTCCGTCGTCGGTTGACCGTTGACTGCGACGGTGTCGAGGTGACGTCAACCAGACGTCAGACATGACGTCAGACCTGGCGTCATCAGCTGCGTCAGCCAGTCGCGTGACTTGTCGATAAGCTTTGTCCGCTGGCCGGTGTCACATTAAAATGTCTCCCCATGAAAAATCTGCCCTGGGAGAGATCATGGATTTGATATGTCTCTCCTCATTAAAAAATCGTCAGTCCCATAAAAAGTTTCTCCATTATAAAATCGCCCCTCAGAAAAGTCTCCCCCAGCCGACAATTTACCGATAAAAATCTGTCCTGCCCGGGCGGCCGCCGGGCGAGGCGGATTTTTACCGGTAAATTGTCGGCCGGGGGAGACTTTTCTGGGGGAGGGCGATCCTATAATGGGATACCGGCGCTCGGTCGCGTGTCGGAATGCGACAACGAGCAACGTTGATGTCGTAACTTGACGCGACGACTCTAATTAACGACCACATTCACCCACCAGACCCGTCGCGTCCCGACCCGTCTCGTCTCGTAGTCAGGTTACCGACCAGGCCACACAGGTTGCCGCCGTCATCACGACCTCATGTCACTGAATGACACCATCATTCCTTATCACGAAAACCCGCAATAAGTTGCATTAGATATTACCCTGTGCTTCACGACGCGCTCGCATACGAAATTTCCCCGAAAAAGAAAAATATCCGCGATAAATTATGCACGCATTTTTACGGGCTTGCAGCGTTAAGAAATCTTCAGTCAGTCGCACGATAGAAAATATGTATGCAATAATCGCGTTTTATTTATAGCACCGGAAGTCAAATCACTGTCTAGTTCAGACAGCAATAAAATAATTGTTCATATTGTCAATACGACTAATATAGTAGCCCACTGTTAATATAAAGCAATATGTATAAGTAATATAAAAAGCATGCAAACTGCAGACAAACTGATGCTATTACATACTACTGCTAAATGTAGATATAACAAGAAATTTGAGCTAATGCTCACGGAACGCGCGAAAGCATATAGTAGTTCCTGTTCGCAAACTGTCAGTCTATACTCCAGCCATTTCGTCGCGGTTCATTTTTGGAGTGTGCGCTACAGTCAAAAATCGCAAAAAATCAATAAAACCCCTTATTTTGGAAGTTCGGGGTCTTTCAAAGTCATCGATGTTGATACGACTGAAAAGTTCGTCACTAAGTGCTTGTTGTGACAGGTAGCATATCCATGCCTATCTGCAACCGTTTTCGCGAAAGACTGGCCAACAACGGTAAAATAACGACTTTTACGGGGGTACCGCTGTTTGATGCCCTCGTGCGCAGGTTTCCTTGAACCTAAAAAATCAATACTTAGAAATCTAAGTTCAATGCTGAAAATTTCGTTCGCCGCTTTTCCATGTTTATCTCATTTGATTTCGGCGCAATTCGCTCTTAAAATGTGTCTCGCAGCCTGAAATCGCCAAAAAACCATATAAACCCTTATGTTGGCGTTCAACGTCATCCAAGGTCTTTGAATTCGGTGGCAATCGAAAGCCAGTGTACGACTTTTTTAGTAACCTGGGCCCTATCTCGCACCGTTATTAATATACAGAGACTTACTGGCTAAAAATCGCAAATTTTTCTACCCCTTTCTTATTTAGCGCTCTCGTTCGGGGTGACCCCCTTCGAATTTATGGAAAAGTTTCTGAAAACGGTTCCTGAAACTAGTCTTCCGGGCAGCCGACGGTGAAGATTTGGTGATCCTATAGCTTGCACTGTTTTTGACTGATTTACGTGTGTGACAGACAGACAGACAGACAGAATTGCGATGTCTACGACGCGCTAAAGCAGTAGTTGCTTTCGCGCGTAAAAATGACACAATGCTAACTAGCTAATATGGTCAGTTTTTACTGATTATATGAGACGATTTTTTGTGCGTCGACGAACGAACCATGGTTTAGCTGTGACACTTAGATAGTGGCAAATGGCGGCAGTCTCTGGATGGGACGTTATTGACTGTACGTGCCTCGCATATAACTAGCATCTCTGCTAAACAGAGTTGCATTTTGGCGCGCTGCTGTCTTTAACGCCGAGAACGTTGTCAATTGGCACACAAAGCACTTTTGCACAGTATTATTGTTAAGCGAACTTTCTGATCGATTCGTTGTAACATCGCAAGCCAATGAAAAGAGCAGTTAACACCCTTTTATCCCGTCAATTATCATCAAATGATAACGTTTACGACAGATATTATAGGAGACGTATAGTTCACTAGCAGAAATAAACCCTAGCCTATTTCTTTACTTCTAATAACGTACTGAAAATCGACCGTGCAGCTTCTGTCGAGTTATTGGTGTGGGTGGTATATGATCGATTCGGCTGTCACGTGTCACAAAGCAAGCAAGCTAATCATGACGGACATACGTCAATATCTTGTAGTAATAGATGAGCAGCCGATGACAAGCAGATGTCTGATATTTGCTCGTCGATGCATGCATTTGATCAGCAACACGTTGACGGCATGTCCAGGGTAAAGTCTCGTTACCTGCAAATCTCAAATACTGCCATTTTAAAGCCACAGAATTTGCAATGGAGTGTTGCATTATCTCGAATTCCCGCATGCTTTGCGTAATCCAGACTTTTATACACGATAATTTTATTATCATGTAACAATGCTTTGCGCCATCTGTATAGCCTATGTTCTGAGCGCAGCGTATAGTAATAGTATTATATCTGTTACAAAAGATAGATGCACGGTCACAATGGATCACCTCTAGGGAACCCCACACAGCGAGTACGTCGTTCGCGTGACTAATGACGTCACGTGATAGCGGTCGGCGCACATGCTGCAAAATTTCAAATGACTGTGTCTCAGCAACCGGTTGTCCAGTTCACTCCGTGTTTCCTTCTCGGGGTCCGCGAATCCATTGACGCTGCTTTCTGTGGTCATGTTGAAACATTTTGCATTGCTATGGACCACTAGGTCCACTTCTTGTTTGGTTCGATGTCTGGGTTTTTGGAGCGTTTCCAGATCGAATAGTTTCGGTAACGGCGGATAATGTGTGCGGGGTATACATTAGATTGGCTTATTAGATTAAATTAGATAGGGTCTATCTAAAATAGGCTATTTCTTTTAAATCTTGGCCACGACTTTGGTTTACTATTTTTCCATATATTGTTTTATCCGTATTTGGAGGCAGCTGTTGTCTTCGTCACAGCCTTGCCTTGACGTATTACTGTTGTATTGCAGTGTGTAATTGTGAGTAAGTGTTTAACAAATAAGTAGAAAAATAAATAATAAATATTGCATTGTATTTCCCTGAGGTCGGCACTAATCATTGTAGCGAAAGGCAGATTGTACGTGTCGCTGGCCAGTCGACGTCACGCCATGAGAACAACAGTAAAACCACGACGAAACTCGATTGCTTTGCTATAAAGTTGACCTCTATCTGACTGGACGTGCGTCGACCATTATATATCGCACACGCTGCTCCACATCTAAACCAGGGCAGCTTCCTACGACTTGCCAAGCTGTTTAGCGGTAATGAAAATTGACAGTAAGACGACCTGGGGCAACCTATTACTCCGCGGAACGAAGTCCTATACGCTGCTGTCTTTTTCGGGTGGATTAGACCCGTATATATAGCTTGTTACCGCGTTAGATGAACCTAAAGTTAGACCAGTCTGGCTTAGCTTTGCTGTCTTGTCCAAGCACCCGTGATCGCTCGTTATTCTGCTTCCAAATCGCGACTGAAACTAAACGCAAATACAATAAAAAAATTTCAGGCAACTTTCTCGCGTGCATCGGTGTTACGCCAGCCGTCATGTCACAGAATGATGTAGAAAGTAATAGGTTTTGGTCACACTGCGCTATCCACGACACAGCTCTGGCGTGTTTTATTAAATAATGCTGAATGTAGTGTCGCTTTGAATCAAGGATTTGTTTGACAGAACTTAGTCGCGCAGGAATAACTGATTTGACGTCAGAGTTCGAGACTGTTCATCATAAATTTTGAAAACAATAAAATTTTTTCAGGCTGTGTTTTATACACCAAACCCATGTACTGGTACAGTAAAGCAAATATTGTACACTGACAGCAGCTATAATGTAGAATAAAACATAGGATCAGCTCTCCACCTCATAAGATCATTAAGATGATCTTCCACTTTCGCCGTATGCAAATCTGGACTTAAGCCCTAAAGCACTGGACATTTGACTTGCAAATGCTACTGAGCCTGCTTAGTGCGAATGTAAAGCACTAAGTTATGGCTCGTATACAAGAACAAGTATAGCTTACACTTTGGGAATAACATTGGCTTTCAGTACGATATGGCACCAACTATACATGTATATACATTTAGTTAATTTATGCATCTTTTTCACAGTGCGGAGGCATCATCCTATTTTACTGACATCATGTTATGTTCTTCTGAAAACAGTTGATAAATGGCAACTAGTTACCATAATCAAATGTTTTGATTCAATAAAGTTACCACAGTGGTAACATAGTCACCTAAACAAGCAGGTCTGTCTCCCAGCACTTTTAGTACAGACAGATGTTTACTGATGCTTTCAAATACCAACAAAAGCGTAAAATATCGAACTGTCGTTGATGTCGTGAATAAGATCGATGTACGCATTAGCCAATGAAATGACGTAGACGGTTGAAGGATAGAGTCGTTGGAATGATGCATTGTTCGTCATTTGTTGGCGCCGCGTCGACACCTGCACGGCTGCCGTTGTGTGACAAAATGTGGGTTTTCGTTGATCAGCGTGAGTTCTCGTTTTCATAGAATGTGGGTTTTTGTTGGTGACTGGCAGGTGGGTTGTGTCGGTAGGCGGAATTAAGTAACCGAGACATATCGTCGCCTGGCGATCGGCGAGCTCTGAATTTTTAATCCATATATTTACTGCAACAAGGAATAAAATGTTGTTTTATTCATTCTAATTATACACAGCTGATAGTGTTGAGAGTGGAAACGCCAACTAATAAAAACATGAAGAATACGCATGTACACATTTTTATAGTTTTTAGTTTTTAGCCGACCGTTCTTAAGTAACGGTCGAGCTATTGGCATGGTTATCGTCCGTCCGTACGCGTCCTTCAGTCTGTCTGGAACGGATGTAACTTTTTACACGAATAATTAGCCATGTGTACTAAACTTGGGCATTCAAAATTTCAGCTATTTAGTACACGAGGAACATTTTCAAAATGGGAGTCAAATGGAGAGGGTAGGAAAAATAAGCGGTTTTTAACGGAAAACTGGCCATATCTCGGAAACGGTGCGAGATACGGCAAGGTTACTAGTAATCACTAATATGTGTGACAAACGCCTTTTCGGATGAAATGAAAATTATCGACCTTGGATGACCTTGAAGGTTACTGACAACCAGTACAATGGGCTATTCTAGCAACAGCTGGGCTTCTTGTTAACACTACTGACTGACTGACTGACTAGTTTATTGATATGCAACGGACATGCATCAACACTGCAGAAAGGAATAAAAAATAACACACCAGAATAAAATACACAACCAAACTGTACTAAACAGACATCTGTTAAGAAGTGAAGTTCTGAAAATAATACAGTGAACGAGCTAGAACAAAATTATGACCACGAAACACAGCAAACTTATGCCCATAAAGACGCTACAGGATGTAGCCTCAGATTCGGCCACTGGCTGACATTGTACACTTTAACTATGCCCCTACTTACTTACTTACTTACGTAAAAGTAGATTGAGCTTACAGGCGCAGGTTTATGCCTTCATGCCCGCCTTGATACGTTGCCGCACATTTATTAATAATTGAAATTTCTAATACAAGTAATAAAACGATAAAACGTCTGCTATAACTGCATAACAATAACACTGTGGTGCTGCAGGTGATCCGGTAGAAGTTCTCATCACCATGTTCATCTCGAGTGTAAGCTCCATCTCAGAAGTAAACATGGTACGTCATTCTCAATGAATCTCAGCTAAAGTATTTTGCTTTTTATGATCTGTGCATTATTTGTCAGCTGAATAAAAAAGCTGACGATTGTTTGCTATGCTGTTAAAGATCTGACAAGTTGTTGTTTGGAGCACTGTGTACTTCAGTATCAAATTAGTTATTGGCAGCGATATAACGTTTTTACGCGCAAAAAGCAACTACTGCTTTTAGCGCGTCTTAGCCATCGCAATTCTGTCTCTCTGTCTGTCCGTCTGTCTGTCACACGGGTGGATCAGTCAAAAACGCTGCAAGCTAGGATCACCAAATTTTCACAGTCGGCTGCCGGGAAGAATCTAGTTTTAGGAACCGTAAAGCTTTTGCATAAATTCGAAAGGGGTCACCCCGAACGGGGGTGCTAAATGAGGAAATGGGAAACATTTGCGATTTTTAGCCAATAAGTCGCTGTATGTCAATAACAGTACGAGATAGGGCCTAGGTTACTATTAATCACTAATAGGAAATCGTACACTGGCTTTCGATTGCCACCGAATTCTATGTCCTTGGAAGACCTTGAACGCTAAAATAAGGGTTTTAGGGGGATAGACGGGAGATAGACTGACAGTTTGCGAACAGGAATTGCTATAGGCTTTCGCGCGTTCCGTGAGCATTAGCTCAAATTTTTTGTGTATCAGGTTACTGAATTCAAAAGCAATCAACAGCAATTACTGAAATCTGTTAATACTACCAATTCCAGAAAATTGGCTTATGGACAAATTAGCCAATTTTAGATACATGTAATTTACGCTGTATTATTAAACAAAAAGTTTTGTAAATTTTATTATTCAGTTGCAGACCGTATTAATTGAATAGTTTGCTGTAATTACTGTCTGTGAGCTCGTCTCTTATTTAGTCGTTTTTGTTTGTCATCACTTTGGTGCGATGATTAAAATTTCTGCGCGTCCGTAGTCTTTTAATATTTTTTACTTTACTTAGTTTTTTTCTGTTACTGCGATTCTGTTAGCTGCGATGCATAAGCGTACCACCGAGAGCATCGATGTTGAGATATATGTATTTGTTGTTGCGACTGACAGGACTTTACGTTGGATTTCTACTTCCGCCAGCACTGGCACGACGCCCGACTCAACTTTAACGACACCGGCGAGGACGAGCTGTGTATTAGTAATGAGATGTTGGATAAGATCTGGTGGCCGGACACGTTCTTCGCCAACGCCAAATCGGCGCACTTTCACACGGCCACTACCAAGAACGCATTCGTCCGAATCAGTCCGACCGGCTGGATTACACAGAGTCTGAGGTAGGCTATGGTACGCAGTCACTTCATCAATAACTTATATATAGCACGACCGCTGCCCCGCGCGATATGTCGCTGTTCCTGTACAGTAGGTTTATACCCCATTTACACGATGAAGCAAACATCAAGCAAACATCAAGCAGATATCATGCAAACGTATTTAGTATACACGTGCACGACGTATGCTGTAATTGCTTCATGTTTGCTTGACGTTTGCTTCATCGTTTAAACGGGGTATTACGATTAACAAACCAACGGCAAGGTCCGCAGTCGCATATACTTGAAACTTCAAAGCGTTTATCACGCGTACTCGCCGATTTGAAGTCGTCACGACTGTCTGTTAACGAATTGCGATGCATTCCTGTTCACATTAGATTTTCGACATTACAGACCGTTTTGACAAAAGACCGACGGGCGGTGCATTATACGCCAATGACATGCGGCAATCTTTGCGGTTCGTGACCTCCGGTGACCTTGATTTTAACCTTGACCTTTGACGTTTTGAGTTAAAATTTGCGCACCGGTTAGCTTACTTCTGCTCTGGGGGACGTTTACACCAATTTTATTTTTTGCGCCTTTCCTTTTGGAATTAGGAACCGAATTTGGACAGACGGACAGACAGACGGATACGGAAGGGCAAGACGAGTAGGCTAATGCGGCCTATAGGAGGGTTGCATCATATGCCAACGGTCTGCGTCCCAGCGGCGCAAACTGTAAGATATGTCGCTACTCGCTACAGACCGCTCCTTATGCTTTCTTGAACCTTTTAGCCCTACTGCAATTTACCGTTTGTTTCAGACAAGAAGCTAAGCTGCCGCTTAAAAACAGGGCGTAAACATTGTGCGTTCGTCTCGCCGTAACGTTACTCTCGGGCATTTGTTGTTTTGAGTTTAGTTATACACGGTGTTTCATAAAAACAACCCCTTTTTCATAATTTACTCAAATGATAATCGTTACGTCACGACTAGCAAAGAATATTTAATCAGCAGCCACATTTTGTTGAAATATTTTGAATTAGTATTTCTTCAGCTACAACTGTTTAAAATTTTATGTAAAGTTATTATCATTTGAGTAAATTATAAAAAATGAAAAAGGGGTTGCATTTTATGAAACACCGTGTACGTTATGGTTAGTTCACACCTACTGCGCCGACGCGACTCAACCCAACAGTTGAGTGGAATCGCGTCGTGGGTGTGAACTGGCCATTACATGTGGGATTTTTAGCAAACTTGAGTGTCAACGGACGCATGATGGAAGGGTACAAAAATAGCACTCACAGAAGATTATATATTAAAGGATTTTAACGTGGCTTAAGTACACACCGCAAGAACCACAAATAAGACCGCAAGCCGATAGTTTGACGGCTGCTTCAAGAACTGATTGGCACGTTTGTTTTTCGCTGACCATCAAAAGCAATGGCCACCGTAACTGCTCTCAGTAAATGACAACGTGTTTATTACGTTTTCTTTCGAATAACGATTATTTCTGCAGTTCGTCACGTTTGTGTTGCGTCCTCTGTTCTTCAGTCAATCCGCAAAACGTCAGAAACGACTCTGGTCCGGGGTCATTCGAAAGTTATTTTATTTTTATTTCATTTAATGACAAAGGGCCGCAGCCACTAACATGCCACAATAAAATAACAGTATACGTCGATGAATGTCACTGATAACACAATACAACAATAGGTCTACTAGAAAAAATAAACTTTGCAATAGCTAGCCAAGAATGTAGAAGTACATGTAATTGATCGTTTGAAACTATTTAAGCTAGAAAAGTCAGTATTGTCAGCTGGCAAGTTATTCCATATTCTTCCTGTACGGTAAGTGAAAAAGTTATGTCTGGTGTTGGATCTGCAGCCTGGTAGGAATAATTTATATTTATGTCCACGATGTCTATGCGTAGTTTTAAAAAAATTATTTAGGTTAAGATCAGTCAATCCAAATACTAGTTTGTAAGCAAATATCAAGTCCAATCGAAGTCGGAGAAGTTCCAAACTTTCTAGCTCGAGCTTGTTCAACCGCTGACATAAGTAAGATGATGTAGACTAAAGAGCGCTTTGTGAAACGCCGCTGAACTTTTTCTAAACTTTCGATATCTTTCTTTAATGACGGATTCCGAGCAACGGAACAATACTCTAAACGTTTAATAACTTTGCTATAGTTTAAAATAACGAAAGCCTTTCTGGTTTTTCGTGTGGCCTACGTTGAAAATGAGTAATAAGTTTGCGAAATTCCAGGTCGAAATTCTAAGCGGGTACTAATGAACGATGCCAAAAAGCGTTTCGAGGTTAGTCTAATTAACGCCGCGTATCTAGACCGAGCAGGCCTGACAGCGGGGTGCGGATGTAATTTCTAACTTAGGTTGACGGTGACGGCGATGTGTCGCATGAATCTCAAGTTATTCCCGATGGACACTCAAGTCTGCTCGCTGGAAATTGAAAGTTGTAAGTAGCTGCATTATTGCTTGACCGAATTGCTGAATAGCTTAAGTCTTAATGGTAGGCCTAATCTTTGCCGAATGAAGTGCGTTTTCTGTAGTGTCGACTTGTCTGCTATCAGCTATACATAATACTTTCCAGAGCATTCGCCGTTCTGCTTCATATTTTAACGCCAGCTAATCATAACCCAAGCGCAAAATTTGTCCTGCGAAAAGCTAGACTGGTGGGTTTTGTCTGCACCCCGCACACGCACTTTGATGCGCATTGTCTAATTTTCACTTCCGGTGAAAGTGAAGTCGTTATTCTCAGCAAAGAAATAAACTTTGAATCATAGCAGTGATAGCACGCAGTTCAACTGTTAAGATTGTATGGTGCCGTAGTTGATGACGTGTACCGCATTAGAAGTTAATTATAACGTTATGCACTATATAAATTCACGTTTTACTTACTTATACATTTGCCATATCCAGACGCGTACTCGGTGAAGCACATAACGTACAAGTGGCAGAACGGTCCGACCAACTCAGTCAGTCTGGCTGACGAGGTCCAACTGCCGCAGGTCCAGGTCAAGGGCTATCGAGTCAAGGAGAAGCTCGAGGTTCTCAGCACAGGTTCGCATCGTTCACTATAGTTACTGATAAGTCTCGTCCGTTTCAAGTAAGCAGAAAAATATAAAGAAATATTTATTTGCCAACTAGATCATATATAATCACATTAAAGTACACTTTGTCTCAAAAAAATGTCCCACTTCCATATCTTTGACAAATATTAGCCAATTTTTGAAATTCTTTCACTCGCACACTCTTTGGACAATTTGCAATAAAGCAGTTATTGAATATCCCACCACACCATAACTGCGTCGCTACACTACCTTGTGAAATATAAATGCAAGAAAAAACTAGCAATACTAAGCAACAGGCATGTTAGAAGATGAAAGACACGTCAGACCAAAATCGCGACAAATGATCTGTACAATACTATGCTGTATTAGACTCGTCTTTGTGGATATCTGGCGTGTTATACAGAGTGTTTGTTTCTGGCCTTCGTGGTTTAGTAAGGCTGCCAGTTCATCCACAGTGGTCACGTTCTCTTCAGTACGTGCATGCTTCAATCTGCTGCTCTTATGCCTTTGTCCAGTGCTTCATGTTATCCAAATCTTTTTTGTAATGTGTCCCAGTCCTTCCCTGTTTCTGTTTATCTTAAGAAATTTTGCC
>Ga0209671_1004663_pt1 | contig 13661 bp, 9 predicted proteins | sample WorMetHERISLAND2_2_FD_187401 | JGI IMG/M metagenome (GOLD analysis project Ga0209671, IMG submission 187401) | Marine gutless worms symbiont microbial communities from Max Planck institute for Marine Microbiology, Germany - Olavius geniculatus... | ecosystem: Host-associated > Annelida >... | reverse complement strand
GTTTTTTTGTTTTTTTGTTGTTTATTTGTATATTAATTCCATTTTGTTGTTATAGTCATTCAAGAATTTACATTTTAATTTTCATTGACAAAAATCTACATTTATTATTCTAATTTTTCATTTTTTACAGTAATAACAACAAAATTAAGTGTGGAGAATGAAAATTATTATTGAAGCTGGAAGTAGAAATTAAAATATTATTTATTTTCATAACTGAAATAACAATGGTACAAGTGTGCACCTTATGTAGTGAATATAACCTGACTGCATGTTTGCTGATTTAAAATACTCACAGCCCTATTTTGTCGATTGTTTTGCTGCAGAATTATCCATGAAGGTGGATTCACAAGTGAAGATAACAAACAGTTTAAGCCAGTTGTCTACAGCAACACGATACAGTCACTGGTTGCTATTATCCGCGCCATGTCTGCACTTTGCATCAATTTCGCTGACAGGGAACGTGAGGTTGGTATGCAGAATGTGGTGCTAATGCTTACTTACTTATTTCGTCATGCATAGTTTTTATGCGCTATAACAGAATGCTTCGCTTGTCAGCCATGGCCTGGGCGTCCATCTGTCTGTCCATCCGTCTGTCCGCCCGTCCGTCACACTGCTGTATTGTGTCAAAACGGCGCAAGCTAGTATCGCAAAATCTTCACTGTGAGCTGCATCAAGGTCTCATATAGTTTTTTTGTGACAAAATTTCGTGCTTCTGGGTGCAGGGGATCCCCTTGAACGAGGGTGTCAAAGAGGCGTATCCCCCCTTAAAAAGACGTTATTTTGCCATTATTGGCTTGTATAGTGTGAAAATAGTTGCAGATAGGTACAGACATGCTGCTTATCATAACAAGCACTGGTGACAGGCTTTTTAGATTTATTATCATCGATGGCATTGAATGACTTTGAACCCCCCAAAAAGGTTGTTTTAGTGAATTTTTCGCTATTTTTGGATGCAGCGCACATTTCAACACTGAATTGCGACGAAATGGCTGGAGATAGACCAAGACAACCTGCATATGAAATTTTTAGCATTAAACATAGATTTTAGCAGTCCAAGTCCCGACCCCCTAGGTTCAAGTAGGCCGGTGCAGGCAGGCGTCAAAGACGGCTTCTTCCCTAAAAGTGGTTATTTCGCCGCAATTATCTTGTGTAGCATGAAAACGGTGCAGATAGGCACAGACATGCTGCTTATCATAACAAGCAATAGTGACAAGATTTTAACTGGTGTCAACGTCGATGACCTTGAATGACCTTGAACTTTCAAAATAGAGGTTTTTAGTGAATTTTTTGCAATTTCTGGCTGCAACGCACATTTTAAGAGTGAATTGTGCCGAAATGGCTGGAGGTGGACCTGGACAACATGCGTATGACATTTATAGCATAGAATGTACATTTTTAAGAATCTATGTTTCGATCTCTTAAATTTAAGGAGCCTTTTGTATTTAGGCCTCAAATTTAAGTACTCTTTCAAGATGCATTAATATCTTATTGCTGTAGGCCTACACTGATTGCCAAAGTTGCAGGACCACTGCTATCATGCGTCACATGAGCTTTGCTCAGATTACTTGTTGAGGTAAATTGTGGGACAAATAAAGACTAAGAATAAATGTTGCTCATGTATTTGGCAGAACTGTTGATGCAAATGTACTTATGTGTCATTTGTTACGTGTGAGCATATGTTGCCCACTGCCAGTTATACCAGAGCTGTCTTTTTTTATTACTCTGTCTTGATGTATAATATAATTGATTTTTATGTGGTATGGATAGTACATAAATAAATAAATAAGTAAATAAATAAAGTTTGTGATGCTACAGTGATTGTTGTTTGTAGTCGGATGCGAAGATGGTGGTTGATGTGATAACACGGATGGAGGACACAGAGCCATTCTCTGAGGAACTGCTGGCGGCGATGAAGCGATTATGGACTGACGGTGGTGTACAAGAATGCTTCAGCCGGTCCAATGAATACCAGCTCAATGACTCTGCGAAATAGTCAGTTTCACTGCGTCTACTCTATGTCCGGCTGTAGGTGTAATAGACATTACTGATTTGTTTCCATCATCAAAATGTCATTGTGCTTTGGTCAAACGCATGCTAGCAAGTAGCAGCCATTATTAATATCAGTTTAGATATTGAAACTAAAGCATACAGTGCTTGATAGTGTTGGTTGAATGGCATTTAGGTCATTCTGTTTGTTTTTGTTTATAAGAAATTCTGTCCCAGTAATTGCCAGAGTTTCATTGGTGTTTGGGTATACAATCAAACATTGAATAACTTTTAAGAAAGTTGATGCTTAAACCATGATTGAAATTGGATAGTTATGGACTTAAAGCATTACCAGTTAAGCTATTATATGATTTATTCAACAGTTTGTAAACTGATTGCACCAGGGAATAATTGATAATGAATTGATGCTATAATTTGTGCAGTTTTCTGGATGATTTGGAGCGTTTGGGTGCACGTGACTACATGCCCACCGAGCAGGACATTCTACGAACACGTGTCAAAACCACCGGAATTGTTGAAGTCCATTTTCACTTCAAGAATCTTAACTTTAAGTAATTGTCTATGCATAATTCTTTGTATCATTGCATGAAAGCATACAAATCATACTAATGAAAGCAGTGAAGTTCATTTTTTCTGGCTTTTTTGTTCTATAGTTAGGAGGCTGTATGACACAGACAGATTGATTGGTGGATGCGCGTTGTACGGCTGCATATTAAGGTGCAGGGTTAGTTATGGTAGTGTTGTATTGATGCCTCATTTGCTATAGTTTAGTAGCCAGTCATTTCAGTGCATCATTTTAGCTATTAGAATGTGCTGTATTCCAGTTCTCTGGTGCAGCTAATTGCCACATGTTCAAGGTCGTTTGACTTCCTACTTGAAGTCTAGCTAGTTGATTTGCTTGATAAGAAGCATGGTAGTTTTCTGTTGGTGGCCTTAAAGCAATCAACAGCTCACTGGGAGGCTGGGTATTATCCAATGAGTTGGTGGCATGGTGTAGCGGTAACACGTTTTATCCGATCAGTGAAGTTACTCTACACCGGGCTGGGTTGTTAGTTTTAGTACTTGACTCCCTTCATGCAGGTAAACCATCTTGATATGTAACCAGCCACTATGTCAACTCAGCCTTCCATCCATCTGGGGTAGGTAAATCGAGTATCAGTCTATTTGGCTGGGGCTAAGGCAGGGCACGTTCACCTGTGTTGGGTGGCAGATAACACTGTGTGATCCCATATGGCAGGTGACACTTTGTAGCTTCGGAATGGGCTTTTATTAAGAGCTATAACACTACCTTTAACTTTTTAACTTTTTTAATGTTCTTTGCTACTGTGCAGGCACAATATCAGACTGTGTTACTTACTGCTGGATACTTCTAAGCTTTGCTAATGAACTGGTTTATTAGTTTATTATGTGTGTGTTGTGCCTGTATGGAAATGGGAAACGTGTATACGAACGGTCGGTTTGCATAAAATACTGCAAGTGCATAAACATCTATGCAAGTATGTGATTGCAAAATAGCAGATTTATAACTAGCAATCAGCATGCAGCACGTTCACACCAATTAACAACTTAACATCAAACGTGTGTGTAGAGAGGCTGAATGTTTGTAGGTTGTTTGACGTTGGTGGCCAGCGATCGGAGCGGAAGAAATGGATACATTGCTTTGAGGATGTAACAGCGATTATCTTCTGTGTGGCTATGAGCGAGTATGATCAAGTCTTGCACGAGGACGAGACCACCGTGAGTTCAACTTGAGTCTGCTTCTTCATACGCATTACCAGATATTGGAGTTAGGAACAGTAGGTGAAAGGGTCGAAAATTGAGGCCAAAAGCCAAGAGTTGAGGTGGGTTTCCAGGAGGGGGCAGCGAGCCACCTAGTGTGATCCTTGACACAGCCTAAGCTGCAAATGCAGTTCTAGATATGAAAAAGCTGATGTTGATGATGATTGACTATGATATGAGAAAGTTTGGTTACAACTAATTTCCCATCTTACGGAGGACAGGAGGCTGAGTTGACATGAGCAGCAGGCAGTGGGTTGGCAGCTTTTGGGGGTTGCTTGCAAATGACCTGTAGTGAGTGACATTCCAAAAGTTACAAGACCGTTTGGTTGATGTATCAGGTTTTGACAAATCTGTGTGTTGCAGTCCACAAATGTGGATGATCTTGGGGTTTTTTGAGTGCAGAGATGAATCAATGTTATAACAAAGCAATGCATTGGATGCAGTTCCATGCTATGAACAGTCCAGTTGACAAACATAATGAACCTATATACCGGGTGGCGCAAAAAAAACGTCCTGAACATTCGCATGCGTTATTCAGCCGAATGGTCAAAGTGAATCAACACAAAAGCATTTTTGTAATGACCGAACATCAGTGAATATGTGCAGGAATTTTCGCTTAAAACACTTCTGTATTAGCCGTGATACAAACAAAATAGTGTTACACGCCATGAAGCAATTATTGCAACCGGTTTATCATTTGCGTTGCCGCTCGTACGCAGGTTATGCCAAAACGTCACACTAATCATCAGCCGAATCATCAGCAACTAATCAGCAAGTGCTGAATCGGTCCTTTATTCTCCTTTGCCACTGACACTGGATGCTTTTTCCCACTGCTCTATGACTTTTCTGATTCTGGCCGTCTGATGTCAACGTCATGCCATTTGTCTGTGATAACATTTTGAAGATCTTTGAGGTTCGCATACGGCTCACGCCTTCCTACACAGACAAGTTGTTGCAAGGTATCCCAAACTGAGTAATGTAGTAAATTCAAATCTGTTGAATGCGTTTTCCATTCCTGTGAGCTGACATATCGGGCGTGTTGTGTCAAAAAAATTTTGAGTTGCTTTGATGCAGTGTGATGGAACGCTCGCCTTACATAATTGGAATTTTAACTTTTCTTATCTCATTAAGCACCATCCAGTAGTGTCATAAGTGAGGTCACTGAAATTTACAAGCAAGTAAGAGTACATATTGGTCTACAAATGTACAAAAGGAAATTTATCTCTGTAAAGTATACGTGCCGTTATAGTTATGCAGAGTTCGGGTGGTTTTTTAGCGCCACCCGGTATATAGAATTATGGAATTGTTGTTCTGTTAGGTCTTGAACTATGTGTTTTTTTTAATTTTAGCATTAAGAATATGGTAGCAAAGTGGTGAAATGCTGTTCTATTTATCATTGATGTTGTCAGTCTCTGATATAGTCAGTTATCCATTCAGTCTTAGTGCATATTTAGAGTGCACAATGTTAGCCACTGGTCGAATCCCCTCATAAATGTGGCCATTTAGACCAGTGGTCAGGATTGATTGCTACGTATATAGAAACAAAACATTCACAGTACTTGATTTCTCTCCCCTGATGACATATCCAGAGATATCATTGAAGATAATTTGCGAAAGCTGTATTTCGTTTTGCATTCTTTACTTGTAATTTCGTAGCTTAGGCCCTGCATTAAATTCGTCTTCGTGTTCTGTGACCGAGTGATTTTGTCATCTGTGTAGAATCGAATGCAGGAAAGTCTGAAGCTGTTTGACTCTATCTGCAACAACAAGTGGTTTACAGACACATCCATTATTCTCTTTCTCAACAAGAAAGATCTGTTTGAAGAGAAGATTAAGAAGTCACATCTCACTGTCTGCTTCCCAGAATATTCTGGTATGCACTTTCCTAGCATAATCTATTTAGGCCTTAACATGGGTAATCACACTGTTCAGTTTAGAATAGATTTAGGCTGCTTTATGATGTTTGATGCCATAAGTTAATTAGTACAGACTGAAAAAAACAAATGCATACATTTATTTTTTCTCTCCCATTAGGCCAGGCAGGGGGGTGCTGGCCCATGGAAGTGTTGCTTGATGTCACATGAATGTTTTTGCCGAATTTCATCTCATTCCATCCAGCAATTAGTAGAGAGACCATGCTGTGTTAACGTTGCTGATGTTTACAGCGATGCTGTATAATAGTGATGATGATAGACCTGATACTGATGCTAAAGGTCTTTAGTAAAGATAAAGTGTGTGGTACTTGACTTGCGCTGCTTACACGAGTCAGACTTGTGACCAGAAGCACTTCGCAGTCTCGTAAGTGGCAGTCGATTGGCATGAGCTAATGATGAAGCAGTGCACCGTGCAGCCATCTGTGGCTCGTGCTGGTGAATAATTGGACCCACGAAGACATACCATCACCTCTATCAGTCACACTAGGCCTTCATCCTATAGCCATAAGCTACTACCCATTTCCTCTCCCGCTGAGGTTAGGAGGCTGAGTTGGCCTGAGCATGCAGTAGGTTAGCTACTTGCTTTTAGATTGCATGCAAATTATCTGTGGCATAATGCATTGCTGTCCTCTTTTGATTGTAAATGGCACTGTATAAGTTATTGTGATGATGATGACGATTTGAATTGGAACCTGCATGGCAGGAGTCCACTACTTTTTACGTGCGAAAGCCGCTACTGCTTTTAGCGCGTCTTAGCCATCGCAATTCTGTCCGTCTGTCTGTCTGTCACACAGGTGGATCAGTCAAAAACGGTGCAAGCTAGGATCACCAAATCTTCACCGTCGGGTGCCCAGAAGAGTCTAGTTTCAGGAACCGTAAAGCTTTTCCATAAATTCGAATGGGGTCACCCCAAACAAGAACGCTAAATGAGAGGGGGGTGGGCAAAATTTGCGATTTTTGGCCAATAAGTTGCTGTATCTTAGTAACGGTGCGAGATAGGACCTAGGTTACTGTGTATCACTAATAGGAAGTCATACACTGGCTCTCGATTGGCGCCGAATTCAATGACCTTGAATGACCTTGAACGCCGAAATAGGGGGTTTTATGGATTTTTTGGCGATTTCGGGCCGCGACACAAGTCTGTATCATTCACAAGGTGGTGCCACGCTACTATCGTTCTGCAACCCAGATAGAAAATTTGGTATTTGTATATTAACTTAGCGTGAACCGGAACTGCTATAGGCTTTCGCGCGTCTCGTGAGCATTAGCTCAAATTTCTTGTACTTGCAGCTAGAGAGGAACATGTTGATACTGTTGCTGACTGCTGGTAAACAGGCAAACAGTCCTATGAAGAAGCGGCGGCATACATCCAGGCACAGTTTGAGGCAAAGAACAAGAGCACGACGAAGGAAGTCTACTGCCACCAGACATGTGCGACCGACACGAACAACATCCAGTTTGTGTTTGACGCTGTCACCGATGTCATTATTGCCAACAACCTGCGTGGCTGCGGCCTCTACTGATTGCTGAACCACCGCTAGTAGTACAGCATGGAACCATCGATACAGTCTGTATCCACTAACCACCACTGCTGAGCAGACATTTATTGACTAAGGGTGGCTTCACAGTGACATGAGCATGAGCTCAAGTAATGTATGGGTTTTCCAATTTTTTTTGTTTTAAGAATTAATGAAATGGCACCATTTTGTAACTTATTTATCGAGTGACCCTCGTATTTTTTGCATGGCATTGACTCTAGTTTCAATGGACTTGCGTTGTTCAGCAGTCAAACAGTTTAGTGCTTGTGCAAGTGACTACAAACACTTTGTTTGTCTAGGCAGGGCTCTTGCGAGTAACTTACAACTTGTGCATTGAAACTTAGACTCCACTTGGACTTGTGCTCATGTCAGTATGAACGTAGCATAACTGTCTCCAGCGATAATTACTGGATAACAAAGTTGCACTGTCCCTGTCACAGGAACATTTCTGCCTGGTGGCGGCTTTTGTTTTTTTGTTAACAGTTTTATCTTATTTTGGTTTTATTTTTAACATTTCAGTCATTCTGCCGTGTGAAATCTGTACTATATGGTGTTAGTTATTCAGTTTCCAGCCACTAACGACCAGTATGAATCTGTATGTATACCGTTGTTGTTGCATATACTAAGTTATGTCATTGCGAGTGGTTTGGTGGTGAATGAACCGATGATGATTTTACGATTACAGTTATTTTAATTTATTTTATTCGTTACTCGTGTGTGCATGTGATGTATTGTAATGTGTGATAATGAATCCTGAGAGATGTAGTACATCTCTTGTGTACAGTGTAATTATTGTGTTAAGCATTTTTTCCTGCTTGTGTCAGTGGAGTGTAGTGCTTGTCATTTTACTAATTATTTCATTATTATTTATTATTCTGTTGCATCATCAGTTCAGTGTATTTGATTATTGCAGTCCCAGTAAACATTTATTAGCAGTTTATCTCTACACTGGTTTGCCAAGTTTAGTGTATCTGTGCTTCTGTATTTGGCACTGGGTGTAATACATGTACTTAGGGGACTTTTTAAACACTTCTTGATTGCCTCATCTCCTAATGTTTTGTGAAATATAGCAACAGTGTACTGCTGTCATAGATTCAAAATTTGATTAATCATCATTATCATCATCAATGGATATCCAGAAGCAGGCCGAAGGCCTCTGTTTCCATCCGAAGTAAATAACTTCAACACGAATATCAACAAAAACTAAACTAATACTGTTTTTTTTCATTGACTTCCAGTACTAGATGAAGGATTTATAATCATAATAGCCAAGTTGCTGTTATAATGTCCAGAATATTGACTGCCATTAGTGTCTGGTCATGTTATTTGAATGTAGCACTGTTTTGTAGCTTAAATCACCAATTGCTGCTAGGGCAACTTTGTGGGTGATCTCTATGGCTATTGCAATGACACCTTCGGGTGAGCTGTTTCCACAGATGGCTTTGGCCATAGCACTTTTTGCACAAACTTTGCTATTTGATTTAGACCAGACTATGTTATACGTCAGGGTCAATTTGTGCAAGTGCTTTAATTGAGAAAGAGGTGTGGTTTATTATCTGGTTTTTGGGATGTTATTCCCCAGATCTGATGTGGGAATTTGGCCCAGGTTCCACTGGGGCAGTTTCCCTACTTCTTGCTTCTACACTGTGGCCATACGACAAGTGCCGCCAGCCCTGGATGTCATGACTGGAGTTCATTGAGCTGTTGCTGATACAGCTCCTTAAATTTGCACGAATCTTGTTGCAGAATCCAAAATGTGTGTATGTATATGTATGTCTGTCGCCACACGTGGTTAGACATCTGCCGGTTGAATGTGCTACTGCAGCAGCAGGACAGCAACAGTACAGACCATGTGGTTATCTTACAGCAACAGCAGACCGACCGACCCACTGGTGTGGCTCAGTGTCCCATGCTTAAACTGTCCTCAGGGGCAAGCGCATGATGCACCCTAGTTGCTGTGCTATCATGACATTGTTTACCGACATCTGTAATCTCTGTTATTATATCCAGTCTGCGATCTGCATGCTAAATTGGTTGCTTTTGCCAAGTTTATGTTTAGAAACCATGAGGCGTTCTATGAGCTAAACCTGCAGTAGCGACCACAGCCAGCGGATTGTCGCTCTTTGTGCGATAATGTGGGGATGCATATTGGTCCCTGGGTTGTGAATAAAAACATTATTTATTTGTTTATTTATTCATTCATTTATACATTTCTGTGGTCCTCAGCGACAGCTCTTCCTAAGCTATTAGCTTGTTCAGCTAATGTCTAGTCCCAACCATGATGACTAGTCGAACCATCTTAGAATGTTTAGTTTGATCTACATATCTGCACTGTTGTCGTTTGTCTGCTCTCTGTCACACATGTTAGTGTTTCTATTTCTCACTGATTTTCACGCCTGCCAACAGCTTATATATGATGGTCACTGTATTTGTAGGTAGACAAGACTTCTCAGAAACTTGCTGTAGTGCATTTTAAATTTTTAATTTTTAATTCAAAAACAGTGCATATCGTTATCAGTTGGAAAGCTAAGCTGATGACTACAATCGTAATTAATGGTCAGGTGCAGGTAGATGCAGTTCTGCATGTTTAGTCACTTCTACTTAGACTGTTGCGGTGCAGCTGGTTTCTGGGTTGCCATGTCTATTGCCTCTGTTTGTTTTTCGCCTTACACGCTGTAGTGATTGCTAATTGTTGACGTCAGTTAGCTCGGCAACTGTGTCTTGTCAACTGCGTCGTCGGCGCCATTTTTCTAGCCGCTTTCTGTCCATTTTGATGACGTCATCAGTTTGTAATGTTGTCATGGTTGACGTGGATTGATGACGGCATTGGCACATTGGTCACGTGGCATGGTCACATGCCACTTGGGTGTTGTACGGTGAAGTATATTCAGTCCATTATTTCAGTTGCTCTCTGTCTCTCCAGTCGTTAACATGATCTGGCTCTGTATAGGATCTCGTGTTTATTGTCTGCCGGTGTCCAGGTGTTCTGTATGCGTTCCAAGTGACATCTCATATCTTAGTCATGTAGACATGTTGATATTAATTCTATTTGTTCCATGGTCACAGTCATGCTGCTTAGGCCTAACTTATTCGTTGTGTCTGGAGTGCATGAGCAGCTGAATGACAGTGTATGCTTACTGGTAATGATATAAACACTTAAACCTAAACCTAGTACAATATTTTGCTGAAAAAAATTGTTTTGTGTGGATTCATACTGTGCATACTGCACTGGCTATCTGCAGTGGACATTTCTATTGCATGTAAATATCTGACACACTCTCTGTGGCTTCTCTGTGTGTGGTCTCAAGTTATCATGCTGTACCAAGTTACCAAGTACACACGGTCAGGGTGTTTTGCTGATGAATGATGACAAGTGTTATTCAGTTATTTCATCGATCTACGGTCAACAGAGTATTTGGTGCAGTGGCTTATTTAGAGGGGTTAAAGTACCTTTTGGAAGTGAAGAAAAACTTTCACTGAAAAGGAAGAAATTAACTGCAAGAGGAAGGGAATTGGCTTAGCCTAACATAAAAATACGGAATGGAAACACTCTCCCCTTCATCTCACTTCTTTGCATTTCTAAATACGCCACTGATGTTGTGGATCGACAGTGTAAATGCCGCTTGTTGTTGTGGCTCATCTAGTGAGCGCTGTATTGTAGTGCGTCAAGTCTCTTGTCTGTTTCACTGCTTGTCTGTTGCAGCAAGTCTGGCCACGTTAATGTGCATGTCTGTCTGTCTGTCTGTCCATCTGTGTGTTTGTGTCTCTGCACTTTGTCGCTCGCTGGGGTGACGCTTTTGACTAATTGATGATCATTCAGTGACCAGTGTAGTTGTCTATTTATTAAATGTTCGCTGTTTTGAAAATGATCGTTGATGCGCCACTGCATGTGTCGTTGACTAATGTCAGGAAAATTCTTGAGTAAGCTCATAGGTTGGGACATTAACTGTATAATTTCAGCAGCAAAAAAGCTGTTGCTGAAATGTCAAGAAATTAGTCAATAAAGGTTGTGATTGAATTTGATGAATGCTTGTATCATTTTATATGCTATCCAGAATGATTCATCTGCAGGGTGCTGACTCTCACTAGTTCAGTTTACCTCTCGCTAGTTGGTTAAGCCGGAAGAAAGATGTTGCATGTACATGTAAAACTTTTAAGACATTGTTGAAGTCATTTATTGGTTCTTTTAATGAAATTAGGCCTATTTTGAAAATCAGCATATTTACTGCCATGTTATATGCTATTATACCCATTATATTGGTACATAAAAAATTGATGTTTGCTGTATTAGCTTGCATTTCTTGTTACTGATATATCATAGGTCTAACATTTGAGGACTGCAATAGATTAAAATTTTGAATGTCTACCGTAACTGAATACTAGTGTCGTTAAAAATTATAGCCGATGACGCAGTAAAGAATTTTTTTATTAAAATAATTTTGCTTATCTATGTGTCATACTTGCCAGTTTTATTCAAAAGGTTTTACCAGGTAACTTATTTCATCGGTGACCTTGTGAATTTCAGAGTGGGTGATGTCGTCAACTGTTGTCCGGTTTAATATCACCCAGTGACTGTGAATGTGAGGCAATGACAGACTGTGATGCAAGCTGTACAAGAAAACCCAGCTGTCGCTAGGGAAGACGGTACAGCCTATACAGTTCCTGTTACAGTACTGACCTTTTTAAAGTCATCCAAAGTCGATGATTTCCATCTCATCTGAAAGGCCCTATGCCACTTCCTATTGGTGATTAATAGTAACCTTGGCCCTGTCTCACCGTTTCCGAGATACGGCCACTTACAGCTTGAAACCTTCAATTGAAAACTGCGGCCAAACCGCTGCTGATGGAGACATGGTTACTATTGGCAGCCTATAGGAAGTCGCCAGCGCCCTATCCGATAATACCATCACTGACCCTCTACGACTAACCGTTTAGTCACAATACCGCACGATTGTCATACTATAGTGCGTTATGACCAAAGACGTTATCTAACGTCTTTGGTCATGACCTTCCAAGGTCATCCAAGTCCAATGATTTTCATGTCATTTGAAAGCCAATATGCGACTTCCTACAAGTAATCAATAGCAATCTAAGCCCCATCTCGTACTGATTAATCACAATTATACATCCATGACAGACAGATTGACAGACAGACGACAATCGTGCCACAGACGCGCTATTCAGCATGGCTGTAGCGCATAAAAAACAAGACCTATGTTGGTGGTGCGTTAGTGACGCATATGTAGCAAGTCTTGTTTTGCATTAAGTTTTTGCTTGATTTTCCTTGTAGGCCTACTGCATGACTTCCAGATTTTGTACACTGACGTCCAAATTTTTTAGCTTGGAAGTCATGACGTCCTAAAAATTCAGGTCTATTGAAAACCCTGAATGCAGCTTGTAACCAATTATGTCCCGGTTGAATAGGACAACAATTTTCAACAGGGCGACTATGTGAAACGGTATGCTGTGACTTTACGATACGTTACGTTACATCAAGTGTTAGTAATATTCAGTGTTAAATGTTCTATGGGTTGGTCTGTTTAGTTCTTTATTTTATTTATGTCATTTATGTCATTTTCCATATGCTCTGGTAGCTCAAGTGAAATGAATATATGTTAGGTAATATGGAGCTATGATGATTGCTGTTAACATTGTTGTGTGTCACTGTTTAATTAAGAAATGCTCCAGTATTTCGTAGTTGGCCTTGGCAGTGCGAAACTACTAGACCCCTGACCATGTAGCCTCTTATGACAGCTGAGGGTCGTCCATAAATGGCGTCACGCAGTTTTCAGGAAAAATTAACCCCCTCCCCCTTCGTTACATTTTGTCACATTTGTTTTGACTTCCCTCCCCCGTTAAATATGACGTCACAAAACGTCTAGCCCTTACAGCGACAGTCTGTAGTGTAGTCTCCAGAGATGATTTTCAGCGTATCTATTTTATGATATGTAAAAAATATATCTGTTATCAAAATTGTCTATTGCCTACTCAATGCAGAAAATCATGTGAAATTAAACACAGTGTTTTAAACTGTTTCTAGGCCTACTCGTTTTGTCACATACGGTGAGTTGGCGACGTGAATTAGGCTGTCTGTTGTGCCTTTCCAGAGATGTGACGTGTGACGTCACGCTACCCTTAACCCCGCCTCCCCTAGTCACATCGTTACAATAATGTAAACCCTCCTTCCCCTTTGGAGTGTGATATCATTTATGGATGACCCTTGATTTTTATACTCTGAATAGTAATGCAAGCCCCTGCTCAATGGGTAACTTTAAATACATTAGTACAGTAATAGCTATAGCAATATGCAGATTTTTGTTAATAAAGATTATCATTAAATGACATGAATAATGCTAAAGTCCTCATCTTCAGACTTCAGATGCTGGGGTGCGATGGGGATGGG
>Ga0209671_1004660_pt1 | contig 13665 bp, 9 predicted proteins | sample WorMetHERISLAND2_2_FD_187401 | JGI IMG/M metagenome (GOLD analysis project Ga0209671, IMG submission 187401) | Marine gutless worms symbiont microbial communities from Max Planck institute for Marine Microbiology, Germany - Olavius geniculatus... | ecosystem: Host-associated > Annelida >... | reverse complement strand
GCCTAGTACTGACCATCGTGCAAAATTTCAAGCCGGTCGGCCCACGCATCTCGGAGATCTCGCGCTCGGAAAAAAATTAACATCTGGGCTAAAACGTAAGTCCTTCCGAAAACTATCGGCGGACTAATAATGACGAATGAACAACATGATCACCCAAACACATCTAGAACCTTACAAATGCGGAAAATCGTAATCGCTTGGGGTAATTTGAGCTACGACAACTGGGCATAAACGTTTGTCAGTCTGACTATCTAAACCGGACACAGAGTGCCGTGTTCACGTGACAGCTCGACATTTAGTATCGGGTCTGGTTTATAGTCAGCAGGATGCAGTTTGATGAAGCAGAGCCAAGCAAAGCTTGTGCAAATTATCTACGGTATAGCATTGTCACAGCATAGCAGTAAACGCATACAGTGTACGTTCAACTGCGTTGACCATACAACACGTAAAAGCCCCGAGTTACATGCACATTACAGTACCATTGAATTCATCCTGTAGCAGCATGTTCAAAGCACTACTATACGGTCCTGCGGCAGTTCTGCAGGTGATTATGATAGGTGGATTAATAACGATGACGATAGGCCTAATGATGATGACTTTTGAGGCCTATGCTCAGCCAACCGTGAATGACGACGAGACATTTTGTCAGCCGAGAACGTGGAAAGAACTTGTGCATGAGATAAAAGCGGACATGACAAACATGAAGCTAACGAACCGTGCCACATTGGACCAAGTAAAGAACGTCATTGGATCTCGTCAACAGGCAGAAAATGAGACAAAGAGAGCCGTGCAGAAGATAAAAGAAGACTTGGGAGAAATGAAACACATGCTCGGATCACGGCAAAAGACAGAAAATGAGACCGCTAGAGCTGTAAGTCTGATAACAGAAGGCTTGGCAGAAGTAAAGAGTCTTTTCGGATCTCGTAATGAGGAAGAAACTGGAACGGCAAGAGACGTACAGCAGATAAAAGAAGACATGGCACAAATAAATAACCTTTTTGGATCACGCCAACAGACAGAAAATGAGACTCTGGTAAATCTGACCACAGAAGCTTTGGCAGAAGTAAAAAAACCTCCTTGAATCTTTCCATCTGATACTGCGGAAGCTCACTCAGTACGACTCGTCAACTTTATGTGAGTGAACATCTCGTTTTCTTGTCATTCACTTGCCTGCTAAGTCTATTCCGCATTTAAAGTGTGACCGATAAATACACTGATTAATTGATTGATTGATTGATCAATTCGATCGTTCGCTGATTCATCAATTAATAATTTGATTTAATGATTGATTAAAGGTACGCACTTCCCTATAAGGACTGAAATATTAAACTGAGAACATTATTCATTCGTTCGTTCATTCCAGTCAGTCATTTCAGTCGCCCAATCGTTTATCACAGGCGCGCGGTACTGAAACCCTGTGCTAATGGCGACAGACTGTCAATGGGGAGTGGCAAAATTCGACCCCTCACAGATCCGAAACCCCTCAACCGATCGACACAAAATTTGAAACGGGTGATGAAGTCCGCGAGGCGACCCCTTGTGCAAAATTTCGTGTAAATCCGTCCATTAGAGGCTTTTCGGCAAAAGTCCTTGTCCTTGTCCTTGCAACAAAGTCGTGGTCCTGGTCATGTTTAAAAACGAATTTCAAGAATTTTGTCAAGGACTTAACCTTAAGGACCAGGACAAGGACAAGGACTTGAGCGCCAAAGACCAGGACCATAACCAGAACTTTGTATCAAAAACAAGGACAAGGACTTCAATTTGATCCTTAAGGAGTCCTTGAGGATAAGGGCCAGGACAAGGATTAACATCACTGTTCAGAACTCAATCGAGAGAACGTAAAGACGGACCTCTTTCATAAGCTAACATATATGCCTATTTTTTAAGTATTCTCCCTTTGAGTTTGTTTCAATCTGTGACTGAGCCCGAGGCTACGATAATTAGTTAAGCAATGTGTAAGCAAACAAAAAACTGCGCTGAAACAGTAAAAGTGTCAGAAAAATGGTTTCAATTTGTTGGTTCTGTACAGCGGTCAACTGCATTCCGTTGCTGGTCCAGCAAAATGTCGACGGAACCAATGCCTTCAACCGTTCGTGGGCGGAGTTTAAAGTCGGATTCAACGATTCGAGAGGAAACTTCTGGCTCGGCAACGAACTGCTTCATCAGCTGACAAAGACCGGTCGCTACAAGCTCAGGTTTGACCTGCAGACACGTAACAATGGCAACTGGCAATACGCCGAGTACAGTAGGTTTATCGTAACCAGCGAGGCAACCAACTACCTGATGCATGTATCCGGGTACTCTGGTAACGCAGGGACAGCAGGAAGTGGAAGTGCAAGATACGGATTTCTGCACCACGACGGGATGATGTTCACCGCATACGACCGTGACAACGATCCGTGGAACAATTCAAACTACAGAAATAACTGTGCAGTGTACAACGGCGGTGGATTCTGGTACAAAGACTGCTCACGTGCGAGCGTGAACGCTGTCCGTGGACGTGGAGATAAATTTAGATGGTACGGTGGAAGAACAGTCTACCTGCAGACTTCACGCATGTGGCTCACGTGCTAGAACAGTCACTTTTCTTACTGGAACTACTGGAACCAAGGGGCGTATATCTTTCTGAGGCCTTGGAACACTTTTCTCATGACCCTTTCATCGTCTTCGTTTTCTGCTCATGTTTCCCTGTCCCTTCCCTTAAATTTGGGAGCACCGTTAGGCTACAGTTAGCTCCACCAGTGAAGTAAGGGACGAAGCTCAACTGTCGTCGATTTTTGGACCTGTTCTGTGCCTGCAAAATATTTGGAAACAAAGCAAGCTAAGGGGAAAGAATAGAGATAAGAATGAATGTAGGACTGCAAAACATGTTGAAGATGATTGTGATGTTTTGACAGTGTTTGAATTGCCGGGAGGGAGGGGGGAAGTTAGGGGGGCTGAACCCCCAACTGTCTTCTTAACACCCCTAACACACTTTCAAATTGTTTTGTAGGGTCAGCTATATATACTATGTAGGATTTATATCACAATTTTGGTCGGGTTCCAACCGTCGAAAAGTTCAACCCTCAGCTATTTTTTCACAATTCAAACACTGTGCTTTAATGGCCGTTGATATTGTAGCCTATAATGTGGCCTACAACCCCCACCCTCCATAAACGGCTGAAAAAACCCATAACTTTTCTGACCCGTGGGGCCTCTCCCCTGTGAGCATGTCTAAATCCGCCTCTGCGTATATTATAGGCTACGTCTCCTGTTAAATTTGCTAAGGGTTTGTTGCACAATAAAAATATTATATCTAACAATTTCAAACTTCCACTGGAAGTATTACAACAGCCTTTAAAATATACTTTAAAAGAAGTTCTGAAACATATTCAAACATGAAGTTGTCACCGCCCATCTTTAGTAGTCCGATATAAAAAGCAGCGTTAGATATCAAACGTGATGACTATTAATAGCTGCACTTCTCGTTGCTATGCAAGCTTTTTAAATAACCTATGGGAGCCCTAAACGTTATGGAAAACGTTGACATAAACGTTCTGTGTTTGTAGACTTTCGAGGTTGTGAAGGGCACAACAAGAACTCACTTGAAGGTCAATTATGTTTAAAAAACCATTAAGTGTTAACCAGCTGTCTATAACAAAACTACCGCCAGTTATACAAATCAATCATGTTTATGGAAACCAATAGTTAGTAAATAGTGTAATAACATAATTAACGTTAGTTATGTTGCGCATAGTCTACGAACAGATAGAGCAGCAAACTCAGGTAGAATCTGATACAATACGCGACGCATTTAAGCTCATTATGTTAAATATATTTCAGGAAAAAACGAACAGTCTCTGCAGTTGACAGTACGCAAGACATGACGAAATATACAGTAAACGTCTCAGTAATGTACAAACATATCAAAAGTGTATGGACCCTAACAAATGATAAAGTTGAAGTGAGGTTAAAGGTGATGATATAGCTCTTCATGAAAACCCATTTCAGGGCTACGGAGCGTCACCTGCCATATGGAGTAACGCCGTGTTGCCTGGCACTGTACGTGACCCAACGCAAGTGAATGCGACCAACGCTATATATTGCCTAAGCTGAAATAGGCTGCGTACATAAATAAAATCACACCAACAGATGAAATAACGAAAAACAAGTGTAAAAACAAACAATGGAATAAAAAAAATCGTCAACAAATATACAAGCGACAAAAGCAAAGCAACGTTATTGCAAACTCAAGCCATACTCAGTCAGTAGTGAAACCAGCAGTGCAACTTTTAAGCCGAAATTAGTAGGTGGGCAGTTGTGTCATTGCCGGAAAGAGGAGGGGGGTGCAGGAGAGAAAGCATAATTTTGGACGGTTGAAATATTCTCGGAATTTTTTTGTCAGAACAATTTTGCCCAAGAGTGCAAAACGTGGGGCTAAAAAGCTCTCATTTTGGAAAAATTTAGAAACAAAATTGAAATTTTGAACATCCATAATTGCATTTGGGCAAAATTCCTGGAGCGGATGGGCGATTTGCCCACCTTGTTTACATGAGGCGCGTCCGGTACCTTAGCCACTGCGAGCGGCTGGCAGCCGATACGCTACTGGAAGTATCGTAGCAGCTGCCAGCCGCTCGCAGCGGCTGTTACCGGACGCGACTATATAACAAATTGCACTGGAGACCAGTGAAGGGTAATGAACCAGTAGATAGTAATTAATTAATTACCTAATTAACTACTTCTTCAGCTAAAATTCTAATTAACTGATTAATTAACAAACACTAATTCTAATCGTAATTCAACGTAACTACAGCAAAAAATAATTCTAACTGAATTCGAAGTAAATGGCTGATGATTAAAGGGCACTTATTTTGTAGACTATAGTTAAAGAATAACTTGACCGAGTTCTAAACTCTGACAAATAGCTGTTTAATTGATTTTAACTTTTTATATAATTTTCTATACGCCGTACGTTGGCATGAAAAAAGCTTGCAGTATTACATTACACAGATCATTGTACTTTTTTACAGTTTTACTCATCAAATGTGCCTAATTCTAATTTAACAATTAATTAGCATCATATAATTCCAATTCTAATTAATTCTGTGGAAAAAAGGTAATTCTAACTGCAACTGCAATTCGCTAAAATTCACACTTACCCATCACTGGAGTGAAAACAACAGCATTATTTGACAGTGAACTCAGTGCCGTGGCAATTAATACAAAAAGCCCAGCTATCGCTAGGGAAGGCCGACCATATCGCATATGTCCAAAAGCCAGCGTCCAACTCCCGATCGCAGACAGAAAGCGATTACCCTGAGACGACAACAGTTCCATAGACGCTACGTTCACGCTGCTCTGGAATGTTGCAATTAATGCTAGTATAACAGACGTCACGCACAGTTATCTCGCCAGGCGCCATGACGGATTAGTTATAAATAAATTACAGCCCGTTTTGGGAATGACGGATCAAAATGGAAGTTTGATTCGGTACCGAAGGGTAGCTGTCGGGCAACCTGTTCAGACAGTATTCCGCTGACGTACCGTTTAGCCACAATGCATGCGTTACAGACAACACTGGCGTAGCCAGGACCAGAATGTAAGGGGGCATTTGCAGGGCAAAGTGTGGGGAGGGTCTCCCTCCCCACCAGAAGAAAGGTCTGGGGAGAGGGCTGTGCCCCTTCCCCAAAAATGTTTCGATTTTTTGTGCTAAAATGAAGTATTTTGAGTAAATGATTAAGCTCCTAAGGGGCACAGGTGCCCCCAGCTGCCCTCCCCATGGCTACGTCAGTGACAGACAACAGACAGACAAATGGGCATACAGACACAATCCGTTAGTAAGGTCAGGAAATAACATTGAAAGTCTTCGTCAGCATTAGACAAACCAGTGCGTTCGACTGAAACCTTGAGCTGGAAAAAAAACAAATCAGCCAACAAACATTATAGTCTGACATCAAAGCCATCCATGGGTTAAACAGTAAGCGTAAGTGATGAAAAATTCAATTTTCCAACTGCTGTAAATTTCGGACAAAAAAGATTCCCAGTGCTCCAAATATTTAATTTTGATCCAAATTGTCCCTGAATGGGCCAAAATGGGGGATTCTGACCAACAATTTTGCATTTTTAGAAGCAAATTTTCGAACAGGAACAAAATTTTCTCCGACAAGCTGAACTGTGAGGAAGAATGGGGCAATTGGAGAAGGCAATGGATATAATGTACAGAGTACAACAAAATTAATAAAATTTAACTAAACTTAATTAATAATAATGCGATTTACAGATCTAACTTAGCAATAATATTGTCAAAAATTGTTGTAATAATTGTTATGGAAAAATTTTTAAAAACGTTAAAAGCAAACTATAAACTTTAAAAACGTTTGTGAATGTTAATTACAAGTATCCATGAAACACAACGCTAAAATAAAAGACTAATATCAGTAAATAACTAAATATATAAGTAAAAAAATTACACCACTATAAACTTTGCAAAAATATACAGTCTTTCGTGTACAGGCTGCTTTCATTTTTCACCTTGCATGAACTTTGGGGGAAAGATACTCTAACCCCGATACTTTTTTATTGAAGAGCACAGTGTATATACTGATTAAAGCTTAAAGCTAAAGGAAATAATAAAAAAATGTTACCAATAGCACATATGATCATCTTTGCCTACAATGAAACAACATCAATGAACACTATGCAGCAACAAAACAAAAAAAACTTCTACCACAGGACGAAATTATAGATAGCTTTATATCACAAGATAGCTTATAAAAGAACAACAGCTGAAAATATTTGGTTTATAATCTCTACATTTTTAGATTTTTAAACCAATCCCCCCCCGAAAAAAACTAAAAGTTCATATTTTAAGACATTTATTTTTTTGTTTGTTGCACTGTTTAATTTTCAGATCATACATAATTTCATATTTGTCGCAATCGTTTGGCATATTGTTGTAATTTACAGAGAATGACGTGACAGGGAGAATGGTATATAGATGGCACCAATTTTACCAGATTTCCTGAAAATTACTGATCACAATGACTGACCTTTAAATTCAAGTAAAGGAACTACACAGACTGTAAATAAGACGTGGGGTAACAAAGACTCTAAGTTCCCCTTTAATTTAACCACTGACAAAAACTGGCGACACCTCTACTCTGATTCTACACTGTGTCTCGATAAAAAACATCCCCGACATTTTCGATTGTCACTTGAAAAAAAGTTATCAGATTTTGATAATTTTTGGTACCAATATTCCGGACACAACTTGCCATCAAATGACCATTCAGTTTCCCACCTCACCCACTGTCCGATTTTGCACTACCTAGGGAAAGCAGATTAAGCAAAATATACCTTAAAATGAACAGAAAATGCGAAAAAAACATCGCTGACATTATCGACTGTAACTCGAAAAAAGATTCGCAAATTTTAATAAGTTTTGGCAAAAATATTTTTGATACAATCGGCTATTAAATCATTGTTCAAGTTCCCACCACACCAACGTCTGCTTCTGCACTACCTGGAAAAAGCAGACCAAGCATAATACATGTTAAAATGAATGAAAAAACTTAACTAAATTTCATCTATCCAAATCTGTGGGCCCCAACAGCCGGTCTATTACAAAATTTGACTGTCATGCAGCAGTGTTTTCACAAGATGACGTTCAGAAATGTTAATGAACTCAAGTTGCGACTGGCAAAGCCTGGATTGATCTAATGCAGAACAGTATCGATACTGCTGTCACCGAATAGAAAAAAGCATCTCCATGCTTATGTTCGCTTAATAGGCCGGCAGTTCAAGCAATTTTACAGTAGGCAGTTAAAAAATAAACAACTGGATAAAATGTCACCAAAAAGTCAGAAATGTAAACAAAATGTGTTTTCATATGTTATGTTGATTAAGTAATCATACCACATTGGATAAAAAAGTAATATTTTGTTGGTTCCGTTTTGCCCAGGTAGTGCAGGAACAGTCAGTAAGTGAGGTGGAAAAATAAATGAGAAAAATAAATGATTATTTAATGGCCAGCTGTCTCAGAAATATTTGTACCAAAAATTATTAAAACCTGATAATCCTTCTTAAAGTTACAATCAAAAATGTCGGGGATGTTTTTTGAGACACAGCGTACCGATCACAAACCTCATTGTCAGAAGTTGCCTTAAACACGTAGGCTGTAAAATCCTTAGCCAACGTACACGTTGTCTCACTAAAACCATCAACCAAACAAACACAGCTAACAAATAACATCAGCAATAGAAAGGTTTACTGATATAAATAAAACAATGATATAAATAATATAAATGATCTTTGATAAAATTAAATATCTTGGCATTCATAATGTAACTGGAAATCTGCTTAAAATCAATGTCTCAACTTGAATTCGCAAGTTTGGGTCATTTTGGGCACAGCCTTTCCAGGCGATGCACACATAAACACATAACGTAATAAAACACAAAATTCAACCTTTGCAAAAAACAGATAAGAAACAAACAAAACACAAAATATCAATACTAACCCAAAATTGTAAGAACTGACCATTATAAGTGTTCATATGTAACAGTAGTGGTAGTTCTAATAATCTTTCCTAGTGATGAATAAAAGAGACAGTGTGATAAGATCGGTACCCAGCAATGATGGCAAAGTACGAAGAGACATCTGGTTTACGTCCACAAGACGACACTTCCGTGTAAGACACCTTCAGCAGTACCTGCACAGTCACACAATCCACTGGCATTTACGACAACTATGAAGCGCCCCGCCCTATGGGGGGCCAGAGTTTTCTGCCATGAAGCACTACACAGTGTGACGCTAGGCTGATGGGCTTCGCAGAATCGGCGGGGAAAGACGACCCAAAAACTTAACCCCTGCCCCTCAGGCTGCCTGTGGGGGGAAGTAAGGGTCAAGGTGAGGGGCACGTACCTAAGGCCCAAGGATTCAAACGCCATAGTTGGGGTCCGCGACTGTGCAACAGGGAAGGCGCTAGAGTGGGCCAACAGACAAACAGACAAACAGACAAACTTTCAGCACATTATAGTAAGATGGATAACAACAACAACGTGGCCAGGAGAGAGGGGGGGAATGGGGAAGGCGGGTAATTGCCCGTGCCCATAAATTTTAAGCAGATTGTTCTATGTTACTGCCGCGTTTCCCGTGAGCCGTTGTTCCATTTCCCTATTTCCATCATTATCAAACAGCGGGGGGGGGCATTTTGGCGTAAAAACAGACGAGACAGGAAGTTGCAATTTCTGAACAGAAAGCTGCAAATTCCGACCAAAGGAAATTATCAGTGCTCAAAATTCTAACCCTGTCCAAAAATTTTCCCAAAATGTGGGTTTTTCAGCCCCAAATTTTAACTTTTCAGATGACAGTTTTTGAATAAAATGATTTTCTACAGCTTAACGTCACGGTATTGAGGGGGTAAGCCATATATGCACTTGGGGTCGTTTCCCTCCTCCTTCAACACCCCCCCACTCTTTCACTTCTTTTTCTCTGTTTGTCCACCTTTCCCTTACATCCTTATTCTCAGGGTTCATCCCTTTCTTCCATCTAAGGGTCTAAAGAGGGCTTAAGTCATTGCCAAGCAATGCATTCTCTCATGCATTTCGAGCTAAGAAAAGCATCTCTGGTGTGGTAGTAATAAATTTAGTATTGGTTTTTAAGCAAAATAAGCTGCTACTCCTATTTTCTGATTAAAAGTAAGAATAATTTAAAAATCAGTTTCAATAAAATAACTGAACAGATATTGTAAAAAGCAATGCAGCATACATTGTCATGTTCATGTTGCACAATGACTTCCGTTTCAGTCAGTTCAAGAACAACATCCATTGGTGTCTGAAACATTTAGCAAACTTTAGTGATGGGCAACTGACTAACAGGAAGCCCAGCTGTTGCTAATACAGCTGACCGTACTGACTGTCAGTGACTTTCAAGATCATCTAAGGTGGAAGATTTTCATATCATCTGAAAGGGCATATGCCACTTCCTATTAGTGATTAACGGTAATCTTGGCCGTATCTCTTAATTACTATTTCCCATATATGGCCAGTTTTCTGCTAAAAATGCTCATCTTTCCTACCCCCTCCATTCAACCCCAAATTTGAAAATGTTCCCTTTGCACTAGATCGCTGAAATTTTGCACGTCTAGGTATAAGACAGACAGCTAATTACCTGTGTAAAAGTTAACCCCTACAACCTACCATTTAGCCACAATATATCCGTTGCAGATGATGACTGTCAAATAGACTACAGACAGACAGACAACAACTCGTACTTAAAGCTCAATCATTACGTAAGTACAGTCGGCTAAAAATTAATTAAACTAAAACTCCATTTCAACAAAAAAAATCTAATTTAACTACTACATTATTATAGCAACTAAATTGTCAATATAAGTAATTTAACCAATAATTTTAAATTAAACTCTTTCCAACTAAGTTGCAACTATCATTAGGTAAGTTGGTGCAACAAAAAATACTTTTAACATTGGCTACAAATAAACTGTCAATTTAGAGAAAACCTAAAGATTTTAAACATCTAAAAACAAAGTACACAATAAAGAAGTCATCATTTGCCTTCACTTATGAATTCTATTCACTCTCTTGCAACAATTGCTACCATCAGTTCATCGTAGTCACTCCAACGATATCTTAAAGTCAAAAACTGCACAAGTGATTTAGCTAATTTTTTAGATTAGACTATTTAGTTGCAAACTGAAAATTAATAACTTAGCTACTGCTTTAACCAAACTATTTAATTTTAATTAAACTACTCGTCTAGCAAAAGCAAACATATTAAGCTATTGGATAACAACTTTTTACTTAACTTTTGCCCATCAACGGCAAATGATTGCACTGATCAATGACCAATAACCATTATATATAACAGTTTTATAAAAAAAATAAATCAATAAAGTTTCCTTTTAATAAAAACTATGACAGCAAAACTAAACCTGACAACAATAATGCATTTGGAGTTGAAGCAGTGAAAACTGGACTAATGCAAAATACACAACAAACAAAGGACACAATTTTAAAATCAGAACTACAATACGGTATAAATAATACATAAAAATGTAACAAACAGTTATTGAAATGAAAGTGGGATCAATAGATTATAAAATGTGGAAGAATAGAAAGAGAGGGATTTTGAAATGTTACATCAGGGAAACTTTCAAGTACCGGATATAGCAGAAATCTCACACTTACGTGATTAAAATATAAAAAACACTCGAGCACAATACAAACCGGCGGGTTAGTGTCAGTGAGTAGTTTTGATACGGCTGGATCGACTTGCTCCATTCCTCCAACCTAACGGTGCACATTATCTGTTTCAGTTGCTTTCTTCACCAGTGGCTTTGTGCGTATAATAAGTGCAAATTTCTGAAAAAATCCCCAGGCACAGCTGCAAATTTTCGACATAAGAAATCTTGGGTGGTCAAAATTTTAATTTTACCCCTATATTTCCCCAAAATGGGCGTTTTCAGCTAAAAATTCTGTATTTTTGTCGGTCCAATGCAATGCAATAACATTGGACAGAATATAAAATCACCTGCGTGTCCGTGCATGCGTGCGTGCGTCCAACTTTTCTTAAGCTATCTTCCTTTCACCTTCCCATTTCCCTTTTCCTTCCCCTTCCTTTTTCCTTCCCCGCCCCTTTTCCCTTCCGCCTTTTCCATCCTCTCCCCCATTCCCTTCTGCTTCCCCTTCCTCTTCTCCTTTCCTTTTTCCATTTTTCCTTCCCCTTCCTCTTTCCCTTTCCTCTCCCCTTCCCTTCCACCTTCCCTTCCCCTTCCTCTTTTCCTTCCATTCCCCTATCCCTTCCCCTTTTCCTTCCCTTGCTCCTTTCCCTTACTCTTTCCCCTTCCCTTTTTTTCTTCCCCTTTCCATTTCCCTTCCCCTTTCCTTTACCTTCCATTCCTTTTCTCCTTCCCCTTCCTTTTTTCCACTTTAACTTTCCCTTCCCTTCCCCCCCTTCCTCATTCTCTTTCCCTTCTTCCATCTTTCTTTCCTTGTACAAGTCCGTGCGTCCAATATTTGAAGCTTCATATCTCCATAATGGTGCAAGATAGACGCATGCTCACAACGAACCATCCATAGGAAGTTGACCACCGCGAGTCAAATGGTCACGTGACCGATAACGTCACGTGACCCCAAAAGGTCAAGGTCGTGACCCCATTATCTTTGAGGTGGCAATTAAACTTTTTAACTTTTACCACTGGCCAACACACCTCACTTAGTTAATTTATACGAACTTTACTGTTAGCTATCGCGATGCATTGGACAGACTCGGTGTTCGTTTGAACAGTATCTTGTTTGAGAGTAATTTTCAAACAAAAACAAAATTTTCAGAAAATTTGTCGACATCCGAAAATTTAGGGGCAAATGCCCATCCCCTGCTCCCCTGCCATGAAACCACTGTATTCCTGTCGGCAAAGCCAACAAACTAGGGGATTGCACCAACAGGCTGTGGTGTGTGAACAACTTGCCCAGAGTTGTTACTTGATATTGGACGGACCTCGTGATAATTGGCTCCGACACACTAACCATTAAAATGCATTCAAAGCTATATATAAAAATATAACACCAGCAATATAAAACTACCAATCATGATGACCTTACTGACGGATAAGTAATATTAGTGATGTTAAGAAGTCCAGAATTTATTCCAATTCAAATAAATTTTAAAAAGTAATCTAACTATTTTTACAACTATTTGATTAATCAATCATTAATTTCCATAGCCAGTATAATCAACAAAAATCGCTGACCCGTCCCACGGGGACTTTGCCAATGTACTGAACACGATAGCTTGCTCTGAAATACAGCATTCATGTATAAACATTTCTTTTAATCCTGTCTAGAAATGCCAAACAAAGACAAAATAAACAGGAAACATAACAAAAGTAAGATTTCACAGCTAGGTTCCCTTTTTAGCTCTTTGAGCTGGCGAGGGTTAGACCCAATTAAGCTAGCATACAACCCAAGTTAGCCGGACGGCAGGCTCTAATTAACATCCAGCGCCTTTAACCGACTGAACCAGTAGGCCAGCAGTGCTGGTAATAACAGAGCCAATACTGTTATGCAAAACTAACCATTTCTTCTCCATCGGTGGCCGTTACCATCACCAGTACTCATTTTGCTTACCACAGAGGGATGGCCAGGATGAGTTGGCCTGAATGGCTTGGTCGAATATAAAGACGTTATACCCACCCATCTCTGTACTAATATGGCTCAATGCCGCAACCAACAATGTTACCACATGGACAAGCCGAAATTCGAAAGTCAACGGGCGCCTAATTCACAAAACTTCGTAAAATTTTAGCTACGATTTTCCAAAGATCTTCCTAAGTTCTTTCTAAATTAGCAAGTTAATATGTGTAAGTTTTTTTGCAACTTTTCCCTAGGTCCTCCAATAATAAGTTCTAAATCACACTTTTTCTGAAAATTTTCACAAGTCCGATGAATCATAAGCTTATCAGGAAACAGTTTACTAGTCCAAAGGGAGAATAGTCTGAACAGCACAACGATTATGAATAGCATTACGCTTAGTGGTAGAGTTGAAAACAGAAATAAATTGCATCTTTGGTGGACCTAGGGTGAAATGAAATCCGACCAAATTCGAACTAGTGCCCCTTTGGACAAAAAGACCATTCACGAATTTTCATCACAGTTGTGAACTAGGTGC
>Ga0209671_1004658_pt1 | contig 13666 bp, 10 predicted proteins | sample WorMetHERISLAND2_2_FD_187401 | JGI IMG/M metagenome (GOLD analysis project Ga0209671, IMG submission 187401) | Marine gutless worms symbiont microbial communities from Max Planck institute for Marine Microbiology, Germany - Olavius geniculatus... | ecosystem: Host-associated > Annelida >... | reverse complement strand
CATTTGCGTTTAACACGGTAAGGTGATGACGCAAATTAGGTGAGGTGGAAAATGAGTGCACCTCGCATATATTTGGATCGTTTGCCATCTTTCTGCCAAAAATTATCAAAATCGGTGGAAATTTGACGCAGTTCTGACAAAAACAAATCTGCTTAGTTTTTTGGGACACGGTGTAGAAACATTAATTATCCTGGACTTTGCTAAGCGGAATAAATGGAGCAGATTAACTGCTTCAATTAATAGTTAACATCAATAACAGACGAGTTACATTAACCGGTATAGTACTACTGACGGACACTGGTCAACGCACGGCGTGATCACGTTGAATAATTAAGCCACATAGCTTAGCAAGCGGCGTCGGTCAAGTTAACAACCCGCTTACACTACCGTTACACCGTGCAAACGCCGCATAACACTTGACATTATCATGACACAGACGACACTAGAGATGTACCGGTTACGAATGTCAGTTTTTTACAATAGGGGAAAGGCTTATATCCTAAAATCTAGACAGAGCCGTGGTACTAGGTTAGGAGCGGATTTATTTGGGATAAAATGTTTGAGGTTGTAAATTTTAAAAAATGATAATCAAAAATAGTTTAGATGTGGTTACACGCAAAACCATCAAAGTATAGTATATTATGGATCACATTACAACATTTACATAATCGAATTCAAGTAGCAAAACATTAACTTAAAGTAAACTGAAAGACAAAAATATGAATTAAATTTTGCAGTTACATTCACGAAATGCAAAATTAGCTCAATCTTCTGCCTCGATGGACAATGCATCACGCCATCAGATCAATCAAATTAGACGTCTGTTTAGAGAGGAATGGCTTGTGCCTATCCTTCTCCCCTTAGAAGCAAAAAAATTTAACGCAAAAAAATAAATGATAAAAGGAAAAAATTTTGACATTAATATACAACGTACACTCCCGTTCAAATTTCTAAGTAGCCTACGCCAGCGTGCCTCAAACGATGACAATCAAAAACTTAATTTCTCTAGTTTTAGCTGTAGTTGATCGGCATACACTACAGCTGGGCTGCAATCTTCCAAATCTGGTCAAAACTTCTGCTTACCGGACCTGCCGGGAGTGAAGGGACGAAATCCAAAATAGCTCTAGCGAACTCCGTACTCCAACGAACGCTATACTCCACCGACACTACTATATTACATCAAAACTAAAAAGACAACCATTGCCACTTGGCAGCACGTTCATAAAACAACGGCATATACAATTAATGGTGCGTTCACTTGACCACATTTGCCGTGTCACTGTTTCAGAAACTAAACTGCAACTGCTAAATTATATTGAAACAAAAAATACATGTAACTGTGCCATTGCATTCGGCAAGACAAAGAAGAGCTGGTCAGCCAAAACCAAAACGTTTCACAGCACGTGCACAAATATACGTTATATACGTTACAAATTAATACATCACAGTAATGGTGAATTCACGCGACCATATCATCTCATCTCTCCATTAACACTCTCTCATTTCAATTACTGAAAGTTAATTTTAAAAATAGTTTTTTGTCACATTACGTACAAATGCAGAACCCTTTAGTTAAAAACGCGACTCACTCAGCTCTGTCCGTAATACGACCAAAAAACTTTCGAAAATTAACTTTAAATAAAACAATATCTCGGCTCAATGCCTGCATATAAAGCGGTCGTCTGCTCAACCCTTAAATGCAACCTTTGAATTTTTGAACTGGCACACCAGTTAGTCCTACCCTTGAGAACGTTCGCGCCAATTTCGTCTTTTTTGCGCTTTTCTGTTTTTAAGTTAAGAACTCATACGGAACAGAAAGTCAAAAGGACGGAGAGACGAACGCCAGACCCATATTGCGAGCTATCATTCAGAACAGCTAAACAATTAGCGAAATATCTATTTTTCTGTGACAGTGCACTGAAGTACGAGATAATGATGGCAGAATTAACAGCCAATCAACGCTCACGATACACCGGCGTCCATGAATATTCAACATTCGTCGGCGCCACAACGGAAACTGTTGACATTACGTGCGGCTGGGAACAAGCTGCATGACGTTATCAACTCTGAATGACGTCATCGACTCTTCCTTGACCACGTGACCGCTGTTACTGTTTCCGGTGGTTGTAATGATTCAAGTAATCGTCGGGATACCTCCAGTACTTGTTGGCGCTAAGTCATTGAACATAGCGTTTCCAGGCGCTGTTCACTGCCGCACAACATAACGCAACAAAACTGCACGTAAACTACGAGCAAAGCCAAAAGACTTCTACAGGGTGGGCCATAAAAAATGTGGCACTTTACTTTTGTCCATATCTTTGCCAATTAATGACCGATTTTCAAAATTCTTTCACTGACACACTCTGCGGACAATTTGCAATAATGTGATTATTATATATCCCACCACACTGTAAATGCGTCTCTACACTACGTTGTGAAATATGAATGAAATATGCATGCATAACGATAATAACAAACAAACATTTTGGTAAAATTGGAAAAAACACTTCAGATCAACACTGTGGTAAATAATCTGTATAACACTAGGCTGTGTGGTTCTAATGCAGTCTAGTGTCATATGGATCATTCATTACAATGTTGGTCTGAAGTGTTTTTCTTCATTTACTTAAATGTTTGTTATTATCGTTAAGTTTTCTGACATTTATGTTTCACAAGGTAGTGTAAAGACGCATTTATAGTGTGGTGGGATATATAATAATCACATTGTTGCAAATTGTCTGTAAAGTGTGCCAGTGAAAAAAATTTATAAGTGCAAATACGTTAACTAATTTAACTGAAAAAGCACTGTTATAATTCTGCTTTTAATTCCTAGTATTGCTGCTTGCCTGCCAATTACATTTGAGTTCTTGTGTGAACCAATGTTCACCAAGCTGACTTTTTTTACAAAATTAACTAAAGTAACAAAAAGTTTAAAATCTTGTACATGGTATAGTCATTCTTCCACTAGTCAAACGTGTGACCAGAAGCACTTTACAACCTCGGAAGTGGCAGCCGATTGACATGAGTTAATGACACCGCAACGCACTATACGGCCAACGAACAATTGGACCCGCGATTTGCAGCTAGCATACATACCACCGTCCCAATCAGCTACACCAGGCCTTCATCCTGTTGCCTGTAAGCTACTACTTATTTGCCATCCCGGAAAGAGTAGAAGGCTGAGTTGACTTGGGTTGCAGTAACATAATATAACGTTACTGCCATCTAACTCTAACTAACTAATTGTGGTGTTGTCAGTAATTAACTGCGTATAATAAATAAGAAAAAACTAAGGATCATCGACATCCAAACGTAGAGAAAATAATTTTACTCACTTTTCAACTAGGGAAGATGCAGCTTCCTTCAATAGCTGAGTATTTCTTTGCAATTTCCTGAACACGCAAAGGCAGCACAAGATCATGACGAGGAAAGGCCAAATCATTACAGAATGACTATTTTACTATTAACAGTACTTATTCAATGCACATTTATTGTACAGGGCTACACTGCAAACTGTAGTAACATTTCAGCTAGACAAAAAAACACAAACACTAACAGTTGCCCAGCATTAAGAACCCACAAGACAAACAGACAAAGCAATTGAGATAAGTTGGTAACACTGCAAATACACAAACAGAGCAAAATCTTTAAGCGACTGGCTGAAACTAACCAAGGAGTTGAAACAAACAATATCCAGCAAAGAATTCCATATCTTAATTACTCTACATGCAATAAAAGTTCTGATGAGCAGCAATGTTGCATCTTCCTTATAGATTTACAGATATGGCTTTTTGTGTTAACAAATGGATTAAGTGAAAAGATAATGTCAACGTCGATGTCTACCAATGCAGGAAAACTAAATGATATTATCTGTTCATCATTGGCAGTATACATACAATTGACTGGAAAATATTCCGTAAGTACAAAAAAGATCCAATTCATCTGTCATAGTTGAGACTATCAACTGAAAATGCAAATATTTCATCACAGAATGTTTATGCAATAAACAAAACCACAAAAAAAATTGCAAAATTTTAATTTTTGCAATGTGTTTTTGTTTCACGTGTAACACTGCCTTAAAGGAAGTGTTGTGAGAAAAGCTATGTCAAAAATTGGCCAGGTTGGTGCTGTTGATGATGATGATGATGATGAGTGATGACGATAAACGAGTGATAATAACCTGTTAAGAATGTTTGTAAGTTCAAAAACTCTGCTATCTTGCTTGTGTTCTACGGCAGCCTGCACTCGTCCCTGCGTCTGTAGTCCTGAAACTGTTGCAGCACTGTGTGTCGCGAGTGGAGACCGGGCTTCAGTACTAATGAACGATCCACACGTACTCTTCAACGCCAAGTGGCTGCTCTCCGTCGCCGCATCCTGCGCTTTAGGCTGCAGAGTCTGATAACCGCCACCGGCCTCCTCGTCCTGTGATTTACGTTGTTGAAGATGGCTGTAATGATAAGGTTCGTCGTCATGTCGGCGAACTATTGACAAGGCCGTGCCAACTAGTTTGTACGGAGACGCGGGTAAAATATCTGGCATCACGGACATCTAACATGCAAACAGACCGTAACAGAGCTACCACAATAACAGAGAGCAACTGTAAGCACGAACATATTTTAGGACTATGACACTGAGATAGACTAACGACGGTTTTATCAAGTGCAGGCTACACACATAGCTAAAATGAAGCAAAAGGACACAAGACGCACTTTAACTGGTTAGAATTATCACTGTTCATAACTAGCAAATTCAAATTAGTATTTCAGTGCCTTAAGCCATAAATATGCTAAAGGCTTTCATTAAACAACTACAAAATGCTGATTAAAATATCATAAGCAAGTAAGATAAAATCATTAACGTTTACAGTGTAAGTTCAAGTGAAGGCCGTTATCTCAAGGAAAAGCTAACGCCATAATCATAAACACAACAAACATAGTAACAAAACAGTTACCGAGGTGAATGTAATACTGACGAAATCGGCAATTTTTGCTTCTGTCTGGTCGAGGTCGAGTTTCTTTCTCAAATAAACGTCTCTGAAATATTTGCGCGTACAGTTACCCACAGCAACAGTACCCAGCTATGTTTGTGCTGTCTGTCTGTCTGTCCGTCTGTTCGGTCGTCTGTCCGTAACTCTCTGCCTCCAGCAATTTAACCCATGACACCGTTCGAAAAGGGCACAGCAATTCAGCAATTTCGCATTTCGATGCATACATAAAATAAGTTAATGTGACTTAGTTTCAGACAAAACAGAAACGCAAGCCAAATCACAGGCTGAACGGGTAGTTCAAGACCTGTCTTAACGGCGACATCTCTTTCCTACGAAAATGCCAAAAAAAATCGACCCCACAGAATCAAAACACTCGATAAGATTGACATAAAATTTGGCACAGTAGATTACGTATGCGAGACAAATCACAAAAGGTGATATTGTTCAGCAACACACTGGCAAACAGTCAATGTGATGCGGGCAACATCACTTTTGTGGTTTTTGCTGTTTTCGTTGTGCTAGTCCTTGAATTTTGTCGTTAACCAGTGTAAAAATGATGTTCTGCACATTTATAACAATGTAATAACAACGATGGTGATAACAACAACATGTGTACACATTTACCTGTACCAGTCCTTGACAGTGTGCAGAAACTTATCAGTGTTGGTAAGACAATGCTGTCGGTAATGCGACAACGCTCTGTCAACCAGTTGACTTATCTGCATCCTGCACACAGACACAATAGTAGTTGTAATATAGTATGCCTAGTAGTAGTAGAAGTAGGACCCCTTAAAATTCAGCTAGGGGGTCTGAGGGAGCGCTGTGAGCTCCCCCAGCGGAGTCTGGGGCACAGCCTCAGCCGAAATCGAATTGGGTCCATTTTAGCTTTAGAAGATGAGATCTAATGGCAACAATTTTAATTATTTTCCCGAAAATAAACTGACCAAATTGGCAAATTTGGCGCAGTTTATACATATGCTTATGTTTTGTCTGAAAGATTGGGGGCTGGGCTCCTGCCTCTCCCCCCTTGGCTACGCAACTGTCATGGTGACACCTAACGGCGAACGATCGGAAATCGTTCCAAGGCAGGGCGCAGCGCTTGACGAACCGTCCACTAATTAGCAGATAAAGGTTGTCATTTTGTGAATTCTTACAGTTTAATACTGATTGTTTCAACCATGCATTTAATCGAAGACATGGCGAACCTGTCAAACTTGTGAATCTGCTGTTCATTGTAAGTGAGTTCTTTCTGCTTATTCTGACTGAAAGATTCGTAGACCTTCGTCAGTTCTCGTTGACATTTCTTCAACTTATGCAAACTACAACAACAACAACAACAACAACAGTAGTAGACTAGTAGTAGTAGAAGTAGTATAGTAGTAGCAGCAGTAGTAGTTGCCATACCTGTACACCGACCACCAATGTCTACGGTGGTTGCAAACCGAAGTGACGAATAGGCTAGAGACGACGTCTGCAGACTTGTGTCAAAAGTAAAAGAACATCAGTTTGAACGTTTCTTGTAACTTCTGACTGTGATGTTCAATGTTTAAAATTTCGTAACTGACATTGTTGTTTGAAGCAATACCAACTGTGGGTGCTGCAGGTGGCAAGTGTCAGAGTAGATCTCTACGCTATTCATAATATTTATTGCAAAGTAACAAGTGCTATAAAGCAGCAGTGACAAAATGACGATTCTTTGCATCAGAATTTGTTGATACTGAGCTATGCTTTTTATGGTTATTAAGGTACGAGAAATACTTAGTAAAACGGGTTTGTCATAGCTGTTGCTGTCGATGCGTGCCGCTGTCGGTGGGCCTATTATGTTCTGTGCGAAAGTAGGAACTATTCAGCTATACATGAACTGTATGAACTGTAATTAGTTAAGTTTTTTCTTTTATTTTGTATTTGTTTGCTACCTCTCATGGTGAATAAAGATGTATATATTACGTGAAAATGTAACAGGGGTCCAGTGTTTCTTTAAAGGCGCGTAGCCTATACAGAGCAACGCAACTGAACTAAACTGACATGGTTTAGTTTTTGAGGAACTGACGAATCAACAAACAGGGCGAAGCTACTGGTCATTGGTTGACGCGTACGTGAGCGTCGTCACGTAAATCAACAAAGCCTTTAGACGGCGCCCACTGTAATGCATTACTGCTTGCCCGTTGGTCAGTTCGTCAAAAGCTAAACCATGTCAGTTCAGTTACGTCGCTCTGGGCACGCCCTGAGACACGGTGTGAAGCGACGAACCAGCGGTGTTCGGGTCGACAGGTGTGTCTGAACGTGGCGTCGCGGAAGCCGACGAACAGTCTGTCAGAACAGTCGTGGACGAGGCGCAGCGCTTGATCCAACAGCTCGGTGCTAGTCCCGATACTATCGTCTGATGGTGGAACGACACAGCTTGTCTGCGGCACGGCCGCGCAGCTCGCGGTGCTTGAACCGAGCAAACTGGACTCGACGCTCGACCTGGCAGCAGCCTGGCGTTGTAGACCGATCCCGGACTTGAGCAGCGAGGCGGAGAACTGAAATGACTTCGACCGACTCGTCAGACCGTCGCTGTACGCCACACAGTTCACACGTAAACTAAACCCGCGGTGCCAGACGCAGACACTCCACCATTACAGTCGCTTTAGAAGCATTGAAGGTCAATTTTTAACGTTATGCGCAATATAAATCTACGTTTTACTTACTTTTTTTACTTAAGCAGTCACTCACCCACCCTCACCCCGTAGCCTGCAAACTAATACTCATTACCCATCCCGCTATGGGATCGTCACTGAACCCGCAATGCAGCATGCCCCAATCAGCTCAACAGTTGACACCTCTTTAAGTTCCAAGAACCACAACATCCGGTGTCTGGGCTGTTAGGTCTCTGAAGCAAATCCTGCGTGCGCCCTTTCATGCAGGAATAGTAAAACGAGAGAGTGTTTAGTAGCGTCATATTTATGAGCATAGCAACCTATAAATAACTGTGCTAGTAACCATTACGTCAGTACTCGAACTAATGTTTTTACGTTACAGTATTCTATAAAGCACACTTGTTGATATCAAACTTCATTTAATCTCATTTTATAACCACCTCACTGGTGTGCACTGCATTCTGTTACAACACACGACTAAACTAAAACTGTAGTGTAAAATGAGGAAAACAAATAAGTAAATCAACGTACATAAGGTGTTTGACACAGGAAGTCATTAGGGTCTGTAAGTGAAGTAACTGTTTGACTGTACGACGGACGAAGGCAACAAAACCAGCCGCTTCACGAGCTAGGCTTACATCACTGGCAATGTCCATCTCTTGCGGCACTGTTGGCTGCTTGGCTACAACAACAACAACAACTACTACTACTACTACTACTACTTGGCACGCCACTGAACTACGACTGCAATTTTCACTTTACTCCTTTCGGTTCCATTCAAAGCAGTTACAGTTCTTTCAGTTACGTGCCGGATTATGCTGACGGCCTCCTGTCATTTTCCCAGTTCAAACCGTGTATCATAATAATTATCATATAATCATATCATAAAACAGTTAAAGCAGTCAAACGAACAAACACATATAATAAAAACCAACATAATTTGGCAAAAATGCAAAATCCCTGATCAGCGCTGCCACCTGCTCAATTAAATAAACAATTGCAAGTTCTGGCCGGCGGTTCGACCCCAAAAAAATATCCCCTTCCCTGGGCGTCACTGTGCCATGTGACACACAGTGTTGCTGGACTCCACAATTATACCTGCAAAATGAGATCTAAATCCCTTAAATCGTTTAAACAGGGAGCACGATTGTGACTGAAACGGACGACAGACCACATTGAATGAAAAATGCAAAAAAATCATACGCAGGTCAATGTGTCGCAGTTGCCAATCAGATTCCGAGAAGGTGAGCGGCGTGAGAAACAGCGGCGTGTTGTATGACGTCACCTCGCACCTGCTCTCAGCCGACCAATCACGAGGCTCCTCGTCCCTCAGCTCAATCATACCGTCGTCACCATGACAACTGGACGCATCTGCCGCTGAAGCAGGGAAAATATGCTCAATGGCGATCTAAGCAAATCAAACCAAATCAATTATACTCTTCTTTAATAATGATTACCGGTAATGAAACAGCTGCCAGACTGATATTCATGTAAAAAAAACCTGAGATATAATGTATGAACAATAAAGTCAATAACTTTGGTAAAACAACACGCAAATTACAGCCAGTGAGATAGGAAATGCGGTCATGAAGCAGCCCGATGTTAAAGGTTAATAACAAACCCATCGCAGAGCTACGAAGCGTCACCTGCCATATGAGATCACACAGTGTGCCACCCGACACAGATAAACGTTAAAGGAACTGAAGACTGAGCTGATTATGGTGTTGGTCAGCCTACACACCGAGATGGTTTATCTGTCGACTAACAGTCACTCCCCCCATCCAAGTTGTAACCACTTTGATCGCACGTCCGTTACGTCACCAAGCCCATTGGTCTTGATACCTGAGGATGAGAGAGTTGATAATGTGTTGACACGGGTAGTTGGGTTGTCACAGCTATAAATGACTTGATTTGACTCAATCTAACAATCAACATCACGCCCACGTCAATAGCAAGTAAATGATTTACAGGGTGGGCCAAAAAAATGGCACAATGTTTTCATACGCCAATAACTTCATCAAATATTAACCGATTTTCCAAATTTTTTTCACTGCAAAAATCCAATAAAAAATTGTAGTAACAATATCATTAAAACTCCCACCACACCTCAAGTGTGTCGCTACACTACCTAGTGAAATATCAGTGTCTTAAAGCAACAATTGAAAACAAGACGACATCCGTAACAAGTAACACATTGTAATAAATTAACAACTGAAAACAACCTGTTTATTGTCTCAGTTATTGTCAAAAGTAACTGTCACATCTCGCAGTTTTTACACCAAATGTTCAATGTGTCTGCCTTGCTGCTGGACAACGCACTCAAGCCGGCGACGCCAGTGATCAAGACGCGGCCAACCAAATGCTGCGACTGCTCCATCAGTGATGATCGCCTGCTTCAGCTGGTTGTTTGACGTGAATCGTCGACATCGATAAGCCATCTTTTGAAGTGCACCCCAAACAGCATAATCAACTGGATTTACGTGCGGTCTGTTTGGTAACCACAGGTCAGGCTTGATCAACGTTGATCACGCAATAGGTCATCGCCAGCTTGAGTGCGATGTCTGACATTTCACAAGGTAGTGTAGCAACATATATAATGCGTGGTGTGATCTTTAGTGAAGCGTTACTACACATTTTCTCCTGATTCCGACAGTGAAAGAATTTTGAAAATCGGTTAATATTTGAGAAAGTTACTGGCATATCAATACATTGTGCCATTTTTTTGGTCCACCCTGTATATAGCGCGTTAACTGTAAATAACCTCAAACGCGCTCAGTGTGCTAGTAGAATGAGAAGTGCCGCAAGCGTAAAAAAGATAAGCAAACATTTCATAATAAATATATCACACTACACTGTGAAGTCATGCGAAGGCTAAATCTGTCCGCGGTAGCCACCGTGGCATGCTGCGATATTTACAGCAATGACGCCAGTGTCGGTCATTAGCTATCGGCATAGCAATTAGCAGCATAATCCTATCTCGCAGAGGTAAACTATCGGTAAATCCGGTTCGGTGACCTTGAACTATGACCTTGAAATTCAATAGGGTTCTTGTAGTTGATGAGGTACATGTTCGCGCAAAATTTCATCGAGCTTAGTGCAACAATGCATGAGGTATCATGGTAACAAAGAAAAAACAGACAAAAAACTTTGCCACGATACTGAAAACAATATTGTCGTTGCTACTGGAGACTGTAAAAGTAAATCATAAGCGTATACAGTTTCACTTTCAGTTTCAAGGGACATCTCCCAGCGTTCCCAGTCGGTCGTATTTCATTTAAAAGTAAATCATAAGCGTATACAGTTTCACTTTCAGTTTCAAGGGACATCTCCCAGCGTTCCCGGTCGGTCGTATTTCATTTCCTCCAACAAGCCGGCGAGCAAAGTAAATAGGAAACGAACAGCCTACCGGTTTGACAACGTCGAGACAGTTTGAAGGGTTACTAAGGAAGTAAAGAATGACGTGACATTGCCGGAGGCGCGACGATTAAAAACCAGACCAGGAACGCAACACTGTACCGTATATGGTACAGTACATTGTACAATGTACATTAGATTTTATTCGGAAACTGTTTATGTTTATGTTTGATATATACATTAAACTATTATTTACGCTCATCCCCTTTGTAGCGCTTTGAGCCGGTGAAAGTTAAAACTTAAACCCAGATAAGCCAGCATACAACCAAAGTCAGCCAGATTGTAAATTGTTATGCAAAACTCGCCGTTTCTTTCTTAGCAGCGGTCGTAACCATCCACGGAGGGATGGCCAGGCTGATTTAACCTAAGTGGCTTGGTAGAATACGAAGACGGTATATCCGCGAACGGTCACCTACTGTATCTCAGTACTGACGACGCTCAACGTTGAGTAGCTTCATTCAAACGACCAACGACGCCATTCGCGTGTGGAGGATAGCTTTGACGCGTTTTTACGTTCTTTCGCTGTTTCTTTTATCGCATATCTATTGACCTAAGCTGGGATTAATTTACTGACATCAAATACACTCACAGAGAGTATACTTGCGCAGTCTTTGAATTAAGAAGAATTAGCTGGATGGTTGAATTTTTCGACTGTCAGAGTCCAACCAAAATTGTGATTTAAATAATAAAATATACACCATGTCCCAAAATTAACAGCACTCCTGGTTCAAACACGCCTAATTCAGTTTGTCGTTCATGGATTTGAACGAAATATCGTACACTACACTATCTTATCATTACTTACGGTCACAGCCATTATGACGTGCGCTCTTTGCCGTGTGTGCTCAGTGCAACGTCATTATAACGTCAGAGTTTATTTACATTAAGCTTACGTTCAATACGTTGTCATTGACAAAGGGATCAAGCAGCAGCGTACCCGCTCAAAACTAAAAGCTTGCGTCGACGCCAAAAATTGCCACTTTGAGCTCAAACTTTAAATGCTAGTTCAGTGATTGTCTCAATGACTGTTTCAAATTTTGTAAAAAAAACATCTATCAGGTATTAACGATTTTACACTAACTTATCGGTAGGGGTGCCGCTAATTTTGGGACACGGTGTAGTATATAGCTGACCCCGCAGTACATAAACCTCCGCACCCTCAGTTATTCAAAGACTGTACTTACGTAACGTAAGTACAGTTGGACGAGCTGATATAGAGCGGATCTATGCTGGCTGCAGACAGACAGAAGACGTGGATAGGTGGTTGTGACGTCACAGAAGTTGACTCGTCGAAGAACGCCTCATAGCTCCAGCGACTGCGATCGTCCGTCTCCAGCAGACCGGCCAATAGCCGCTCCAGAGGCTTCTTCACACCCCTACATGCGATGATTGCCAGTTTACAGAATACGAACTACTGTCTGTGGTTATGGTTATCAGCTCAAATCACTAATATATCGATCAATAAAACAATCAAACAATAAAACAAGAAACTAAGCTGTATAATACCCTATTTGCATGCAAACTTTATGCTACAAACGTCAACTAAGACGTGATGTTTAATCACAGCACGTTTTAAAATTTGTAAACTAAAGAGCACAGTGTTAATCATATGCTACAGATTTAAAGTAAGGCTAATTAAAACAATCTTATATTTAATTTTGTTGAAAATTGTTTGAGCAACAGTTCAAGTCAGCAATTCATCAGCAAATCAACCAATCGACTGATCAGTTCAAAATTTTTGAAATAAAAACTGCAACACCCTATACACAAACTATAGGCTACATATTTTAATTAGAACTAACTGAAGCCTACGTTGTGCGTAATTTTTTTTCACCGTTGCCTTATTTATTATCGTTTGTTGCTATAAATATACGGAAAATAGATTTTCAATCAATCAATCAGTTAGCCACTAACAAAGTCATCATTATATCTGTCACTGAGATAATAAACAATTCACACCTAGACAGATTGCAGGTACGCGGTAGTTCTATATCCCAGTCGACGTCGCCGTCTTTCGTCCGCTGAATTCCTGATATAAATCCCGTTTTCTTCTTTGATATGATCCGGTGCCTGTTCAGCCGTCCAAAAACAGAAACATCTTCAAGAGAAAGTTCAGCCATCGCGCCACTGGACAGTGGCGTTGCAGTCTTGGATGCGTCGTCCAGCAGCAAGGCGGACACATTAAACATTTGATGTAAAAATTGAGACGTGACTTTTTTTCTCAGTCAAAATGTGTTGTTACAAAAGTCGTCTTGTTTTCAGTTGTTACTTTTAAGACACTAACATTTCACAAGGTAGTGTAGCAACGCACTTGAGGTGTGGTGGGATCTACAGTGACAGTTTTATTACAAATTGTTGCCTGATTCTGACAGTAAAAGAATTTTGAAAATCGGTTAATACTTGGTGAAATTATAAGGTGTACAAAAAGTGGTGCCGTTTTTTGGCCCAGCACGTATACACAACCTGTAACCTATACCACCTTACTCTACACTGTGTCTCAAAAAAAACCGGACCCCTATTACGTTTTGAAATAACTCCAACAAACTGTGCCTAATAATAATAATGATTAGCTGAGAAAATCGTCAAAAGGTACTCGATATCGTAGTGTGTTACGGGCTTACGATAT
>Ga0209671_1004655_pt1 | contig 13667 bp, 7 predicted proteins | sample WorMetHERISLAND2_2_FD_187401 | JGI IMG/M metagenome (GOLD analysis project Ga0209671, IMG submission 187401) | Marine gutless worms symbiont microbial communities from Max Planck institute for Marine Microbiology, Germany - Olavius geniculatus... | ecosystem: Host-associated > Annelida >... | reverse complement strand
CTGCCGCACCCTGTACAGCTTAGTAAACTTATGGGACGGAATGATGAAGTTGTTCGTGCTGGTTTACCAGGCTTAAGTATTGGTCTGATGTCAGACACTCGCCACGGAGATGGGACTTGTCCTGGGGCGGTGTGCATAACGTCGTAGATTAGTTTGGACGTAAGGCCTACGTCACGACTAACTACTTCTAAACTAGAAAGTTGGGTTCGACGGCATGCAAAACGCTGTCGTTGTTGACGTCGGGTAGTTTGTGATTTTATGGAATTTCCTGAATTTCCTGGCTAAATGCACTCTGCCTCGGTCGGCCTGCAGCTAAAAATAGATATGGCCTGACTTGTTGTTTGCTGCAGTCTCAGGCGTGCTCGAGCCTAGTTACAGCTCCATGGGCTAAGTAAGAATGCACGATGCAATCAAATGAAATTTATCGAATGCTAAACGTTTTATTCGGCAACTTTTAATACTGCAATTAGTTTCAATAGTGTAATTGACTCGCCATAAGTCCTTTACGATGCATGACGTGATTGCAGCTTCTCCTTAGCGATGTTAGTTTACATTGACAACGATCGACTAAATATTTACAACAGGTCGCTGGAGCGACTAGAGTTAGTTCGGACGTAGGCGTCTGACTAGTGCTACGTCGTCGTTATGCATACCGACTTAGCGCTATGTCTAACGTAAATCGATTTTAGTTTGGAAGTAAAGTTACGACATTGTTATGCATACCGCCTTTGATTGCCAAGACAGATTAGCTGTGAGGAGTAGGCATTGTTTCCCTTTAGGTGAGAGATGCTTTAGCATGGTGTTTGAAAACTCATCTGGCTGGGAGCGAAACAGAGCTCACTTGAGTTCACCCATAGCGAAGTTGCTGCAGGGAGTATTCTTATCCGAGAACTTAGCAGAGATACCTTAGAGGAAGACCATAATGTGTTGTTACGTTACAATTAAGCACCTTGTGGTGTTGTGCTGTACTTGTTTTCGTGCTGTGGTATATGTATAGGTCATTGGAATACACAATTCATGACCGTGAGTTGAAAGACACAAAACGAAAGCTTGATGATGTAAGTAGAACTGCTTACTAACAATGATAGTGGTCACATTGTTAGCTGTACTGATGTTGTTTGTTATTACGTTATTATTATCAACAAGCGTAGATCATTTTTTTTGCTGGCAACAGGTTAATAGTATATAATATGATGATATATTTTTTATGCGTGAAAGCAGCTACTGCTTTCAGCGCGTTGTAGCCATTGCAATTCTGTCTGTCCGTCTGTCTGTCACACGGGTGGATCAGTCAAAGTGGTGCAAACTAGAATCACCAAATCTTCACCATCGGCTGCCTGGAAGACTCTAGTTTCAGGAACCATAAGGCTTTTCCATAAATTTGAAGGGGGTCACCCTGAACGAGGGTGCTAAATGAGGGCATGGGCAAAATTTGCGATTTTTAGCCAATAAGTCTCTGTATTTCAGTAATGGTGCGAGATACGGCCTAGATTACTATTAATCACTAATAGGAAGTCATACACTGGCTCTCAATTGGCGCCGAATTCAATGACCTTGGATGACTTTGAAAGCCAAAATAGGGGGTTTTATGGATTTTTTGCCAATTTGGGGCTGCGGCACAAGTCTATATCATTCACAAGGTGGCACCACGGAACTATCGTTATGCGATCCAGATAGAGAATTTGGTATTTGTATATTAACTTAGCGTGAACACCCCAATTTTCAGCTAAACTACTGAACCGGAACTGCTATAGGCTTTCGCGCATCTCGTGAGCGTTCGCTCAAATTTCTTGTTAATTAATGTGAAGCACCGATTGTTGACCATAGCATTAAGCAGTATATTGATGAGTCTTTGCCTGCCTTACTGGAGAAGTCAGGGAAAAGTTGGGAATTTTATTTGATCTCATTCATTCATTCATTCATTCATTTATTCAAAGTTTGATTTAAACTAGAAATATGGGGCAAAGCCCAACATGAATCCACCTGGCGCCTTAAGTCCAACTGGGGGGGAAATTAGGCGGCAGAGCTAAAATTTCCCCGGCATCAAATTCACGTGGCCTGAACTCAAATGCATTGGCATATGCCAAACGCGCATTGTCAACTTAGGGTAGGTCAACATGAGCGCTTATAACTTTGTTCATAGTGCACCAAATTACACCAAAAAGATCGTTCTCATCAACGCCCTTTAGATTTTGTCACTATCTTCATCAGTTCCAGACATATTTGCGCTCAAACTCGAAAGTTGTCGTGAATCGCACCAATTTTTGAACGTTTTTTTGCAATGGCAAATTTTAAGGGAGGCAGTGCCGCCAAATGTTGTACTTGCGTTAACACCCCAACCTAGAGACACATCAAGTGCCAAAGTTTCGTCGGGCTACACCCCCTAATTCCAAAGTTATAAGCGCTCCTTTATTGCATTTAAAGCCAATTTTTGACCCCCGTTTGAAAAAAAATGTAAGGGGGCCCTTATCCCCAGTGGGGGTGCACTAGTAAGACTTGGTCATTTTTTAGCGGGTGTAAAAATTTGGGGGCACAGCACCCCCTGGGGGTTGAAATATAATTTTCTGAAAAAATCGATGTGGGTGGGTAAACATTAGCTGCATAATCTCTGGTGGTGGTGAACGAAACTTTACCAAATTTATTTTGTTCAACGCGGGATTAACTGTACTTGATAACGCCGATTACTGCTTGTTGATATCTGTATTCATTCCAGAGATATTTGCAGTCAAACTCGAAACTTGTCGTAAAACGTACTAAATTTTGGACGTTTTTTGCCCTCCCAAATTTTAAGGGGGGCAGTGCCCCCAAATGTTGTATTTGCGTTAACACCCCAACCTAGAGACACGTCAAGTGCCAAAGTTTCGTCGGGCTACACCCCCTAACTCTGAAGTTACAAGTGCTTCTTTATTGCATTTTAAGCCAATTTTTGACCCCCCTTTGAAAAAAATTGTAAGGGGGTCCCCGTCCCCGGTGGGGGTGCGCTAGTAAGATTTGGTCATTCTCTAGCATAAGTAAAAATTTGGTAGCGCAGCACCCCCTAGGGGCCGAAATATGGTCTTCCGAAAAATGCGCTTTGGGTGGGTACAATTCCACATCTAGATCTCTGTGGTTACTGGACCAAACTTCACCGGACTTGTTTCGCCTAACGCAGGAGGTATCGCGGTAGATAAAGTAAAAATCTGATTTTGAATATCTTCATCCGTTTCGCAGATATTCGCCGCCGAACTTCGAAGTCGTTTGAAATCGGGTCAAATTTCGCATGTTTTTGGCCCCTGAAATTTTTTTGGGGTGTGCCGTCCGAAATTTTGGACCGCCATTATAAAATAGGGCCTAGTACTGACCATCGTGCAAAATTTCACGCCAGTCGGCCCATGCATCTCAGAGATATCGCGCTGACAAAAAAAATAAAACATCTGGGCTAAAACTTGAGTCCGCTCCGCAAGCTATCGCTTCCAGGCGGACTAAAAAACATACAAAACGCTATTACACAATAAAACGAGTGAAAATATTTGCTGATCACTTTTGCAGTAAAGTAATTAATTCCAATCCTTGCTCTGATCTTTTGACTTTTCAGCTAATAATTTGCAAACCAGTTTAGTTTATTGAAAATTTTCCATAGAGCACGACGGTGTGAGAATTTTGAAAATCAGTCAGTGTTTTGACCAGAATTTGGTGTGAGACTATTCTGGTATGCCATGTGGTTTCTTGTTGTAGTTGATTGGATGTCATCATCATTATCATTATCATCATCAGATGTTATCACAGCTACATGGTCTCCAGCTATCACAGACACTTCAGCTACCAAAGATGCCAATATCATTAACATGGATGGCATGTGTAAGCACTGTTTTTACCATTTATTTTCTGCCTCAGTTTGTAATTAATATCATAAGGTGTTTTAGTTTTGATTAATGTTTTGATTACCTCCGCCAAGGAGGTAATGTTTTTGCCAGACTTTGTTTGTTTGTTTGTGTGTCAGCAAGATAACTCAAAAAGTTATGAACGGATCTTTCTGAAATTTTGAGTGTATGTCGGGAATGGCACAAACTACCAGTGATTCAATTTTGGGGGTGATCCGGAAGGAATTCTGGATTCTTTGGCGGAGGTGTGCGGGCTCTGACTGCTTTCTAGTTTGTTTATGAAACTAGCTTTGATGTATTTTGTAGACATGACTACAGAACTTACATTGAACACCAGTACTGCATTTGATGAGTACTGGGTAAAAACAGGTCAGTTGCATTTATGATCTTTAAAGGTTTAGAGGTTATTTGGTTATTCTGATGTATCGTAGCTCTTTATGGGAAGCCCATCTTAGAGCTACGGAGCATCACCTGCCGTGTGGGATCACACAGTGTTACCTGCCACTTGACACAAGGGAACGTGCCTCGCCTTAACCCATAGGCTGGTATTTGATTTACCTACCCCAGAGGGATGGAAGGCTGAGTAGATCTAGGCGGCTGGTTACATACCGAGATGTTTTACCTGCCAGCAGACAGTCACCCTTCCAAGTACTAACCTGGCCCGGTGTAGAGTAACTTTATTGATCAGATGAAATATGTTACTGTTACACCACGTCACCTACTGTGTTATATACAGATTTCTAATAAATTTAACTGAGTGTGTATGTTTTAAGTGTACCTTGCCACATCTAAGTTCTTCTGTAAAATTTAGCAGTACAGTTAGTATTATGTCAAGACAAAAATTTAACAATAAAATAAACTATTTAACCAGTTAGCATTTGACTGTTCGATTGTAAGTAATGGATCTTTCATCAAGGAATACTTCAGGAAGTAAAACAGATAAACTTGATACTTTGCATGACCTTGACAAGCTGCCGTGAGAGGTATCTAGATGGTTATTTTTGATCCCCAGAAGACTTCTGACACTGTACAAGGTGTTCACTTTTCTGGAAAACCTGGAAATTTCGCAAATTGTAAGATGTTGGAGAAATGTGGGGAATTTTTCGGATAACGGGCAGGTTTAAATGGTTAATTTCTTGTTTGGGAAATGCTCATGTTTAGCAGCATAGTATTGTGTAGTAGTAGTGGTTATTGTTGTTGTAGCAGTAGTACTAGTTGTAGTTGTTTGCTGTGTGTTGATTCAGTGATCGCTCTGACTGATCAAAGTGTTGTTGTAACATCAGCTTCATTCATCAATGTGATGGAACGTCGACTTGCTTCTGTTTTTAGTTTTGCGATGTCTTCGTCATCATTGTCAATTCGACATCGACGTGCTGCGACGTTTCACAATGCTACTGTGCAGGTTGTTCTGCTACTCACTGGCAGTACGCTATGTCTCAGAAAAAAAAACTGTGCCAGTGTTATTTTTTGAATAATTACGTGAAACACTGGCTGATTTTGTAATTTTTCTCATGTAACATAATGAGGAAAATTGACATAAATGACTAGTTTTGCCCATCTTGTCTTATTACTGTTGCTACACTACCTTGTGAAATGCAAAAGTCGTTTGGCCATTTTCAGCATTGATTTTATACTGCATAAATAGCATATGAGTTGGCTCAGAAAATCATTGCAAGACTACAAGCTAACTATTTCAAATCGGCTAGTTAAAATTAGCAAACATTTTGTTGATGGTCTTTGGTTTCTGAAACGTTTATTCAGCTAACTGATGGCTAGATTTACTGACTGGCTAAGGATCAGAAACTGATCCTTAGCCAGATATACCATCTGTTGTGTTGACAGATGGTAAATGTGACAAGACAGTCAACCAAAGCGGTCAACACTGAGCTAATATACTACCTTGTACAACATTATGAGCAGTTTCTACTACTAGCAAACAACTATGACAACAGTTACTACAACAACTACACGCAGCTGCCAATAACCGATGCTAGCGTCACTTGTGAACTGATAAATTCGGTTGACAGACAACAGGCGGCCATTATACTCGGATATGTTGTTGTCAGCATGTGTCATGGTTTGTAACTACTACTACTATTACTACTACTACTACTACTACTCACACTACTGCTACTATTACTACGACTGCCATTACCACCACTGCTACTTTGTTGTTTATATTACTTCAACTCCCAGTTCCAGAGATTTTAGTGTGCCAGTTCCATATCTGACTTACTTCAGTGACTGTATGAGTCTGTTTATGAATAAATCAAATAAGAATGCAGTGACTACTCCCCAAGTTATGGTTCCAGATATTGATAACTGTATTTGCAAAAGATTATTATGCATTGGCAGTTTTCTGTCTGGTTACTGGCTAAATGCTTGATAGATACAGTATTAGTGATGTGACTGTAGTGTGATTTAAGTCAAAGCTTGTTTGTTATCATGTGATTTTAGTCTACAGGCCGAAACGTGAGTACATCATGTGCACCTGTTCTAGTGTTGGTCTAATTTTTAAAGTTAGTTTTGTTATTTTTGCTTCATTTTTCCTGTCTGTTGTTGTTTTCTTCACGGTGTTTATGCTTTTGCTCATGGTTGCCTCATTTTCTGTTCGTTTTTTTTTATTCTGTATGCAAGTTTAGAAGGGAAAGTTACACTTAATTTTTAGTGTTATTTTTGGAACTGAATTTTTTGCTGTGTGATGTTTACCGTTCGCCTGTGCTTTACTAGATTGCACATGTAATTGTGCTTTTCATTTTCTTACAGGCATATTTGCCTGTGTTTATTGTGTTTTTTCTGTTTGCTTTAATTTGGTCCTAGTGTTCTGGTTGAAATAACCAGATGTATGTGTTGCATAATTATTATTTAATGTGAGATTAGCATTATGCCAAATAGGTTTTTGCAGCAAACATGATGTTACTGTCATAAAACATCCTCTATCAAATATAATTCATCTTCTTAGCCACATTTTGACTTTTGTTGGAGATTAGGCATTTCGTCTTGGTAGGAATCAAACTCTCTCGACAAATGCTGCTTTCTTATGAGATATTTTTCTAAAGTGTAAATTATATAACTTGAACGTGGCAATTGTCTTTGAATAATTGCATCTGTTTATTGTTAGTTTGCGTATATGCTTGGTGTATTCTGGCATATTCTAGTGTTTTGTGTGCAGCATACATTCCTCCACCTGTCAGCTATCTCTGGGTGATCGGAGTGGTATTTGGCGGCCTTGTGGTAATTCTGGGAATAATCTGGCTTTTTCTATTCACGTACTACTCATGCAAAAGGACTGCTCGTCGCAGCGCCAAGACTGGTTTTTTGCCCCCCACTCAGCAGCACTTTGACACTGTTCACCTGCCTCAAGAACATGCTGTGAGAAATATTTTACTCATTTTCTAACGTAGTTCTAATAAACGTCTGTAAACGTTTTCTTTAATTTTGCCGACATTTTTAATTTTTAGTAAACGCTGAATGGTCTGTGTGAAAATGATGGCAAATTAAAATAATTATGTATGAAAAATCTATGTGACTAATTCTGATCAAGTGATATTAGGTTTTGTATTTTGACTTGCCTCCTTATGTGTGACAATAAAGATTTTATGGGTATGAGAAAGTTGTGTCTCAAAAGCATTTAATTTAGTAACATGTCAAGTAAAATGGGCATGTTTTTATTCAAGGCTTACAGATTTTTTATTGTTTCTGCAACGGTTATTACATGTAAAAGTAAAGGTAAAGGTAAAGGTTGTCAATTTGTATAGCGCATCATCGCGAGCATGCGCACGCCTCTAATGCGCTTTCGTCACTAGCCAGAGCCGCCTGCCGCACGGCCACCATGTGCAGCCTGCAGACACAGGCTGTCGCAGCGGCTGGCTAGGCAACCCCAGTCAGCTGTACCAAGGTCCCCACCTTCCGTAACTCATGTGAATGAGTTACTACTCATTTTACCGTCCCACGGAGGGTAGAAGGCTGAGTCGACCTAGCTGGCAGGCTTCGCACCGAGATCATGGTTTACCTGCCCGCAGGCAGTCACCCATCGCAGTACTAACCGGGCCCGGCGTAGAGTAACTTCGTTTCAGCGAAACGCGCTACCAACTACGCCATGCCACCAACCGGTGTGTGGTCTTACATCTCAGTTGCGAAGCTTAGCCTAACTCCAGAGAACGAAATGTATAAGTTTTTGTTATTTGCTACATACTTATTTCTGTGTTTTGCATGCCTCCAGCAGGATGTTAAAAGTCAGGATGTGGCAACATCTACTGACAAAGTCATGCGGCAACCAGCAAAGTAGGTCATCTTGCACTGATCTACTTATGTCCTTCCTGACCTACTTTTCACTCTGGATTTTCTTCTTTTTGCAGTGACAAACCTCAACCAGTTTAGCAGCAAAAACTTGTAACTTTTTGACCAATATAACTTGGTAGCCATTTGTAATTTTATAGCCTCAGCATTTGTCAAAATTGACAACTTGTGATGTCAAATGGTGGAGATATTTGTAGAGGCATTTGCCAAAATATCAATTTATAGGATTATTTTTCAACAAACATTTTCCAGTGATGTATTGTTGGTCGGAAAATGAACTGATTTTGAACTGTTTTGGCAGGTCATATATCAAGGTCATAGTAGTTGGAGGCATACAGAGCTTGAAACTGTTTCACAGAAGATTAACGCAAAGTCAAAAGATAATTTCTGGACTTGACCTGTACTTGCCAGCATACTCCTAAAATGAGTACATATTGGAAGAATTTGGTTGAGCAGTATTATTAGTAGAAGTAGGTTCAGTTGCAGCTGCAGCAGCAACAGCAGATGTAAAGATAAGTGCTGGGCTCTAAGCTAATAATCGTTTTGCTGTCCCATTTGGAATAGGAAGCTAAGTTGGCCTGAGCACAGACAGAGTAGGCTAGCAACTTGTGGCATGTATTTGTAGAAGGAAGAGAAAGAAGAAGGGTAGAAAGTCCTCAGTGCGGCAAAGTTCGACTGCCGTGAGTCAAGATAGTGACAATGACGACAATACTGACTATGTGAGTGCCAGTGTGTGTGTTGCTGGGTTTATCGAATTTCTATCGTCAGCATCGTCATCATCATGGGACAGGGATATTTTTATGTATCCTGTATAGTGCAACAAGGTAGCTAGGATGAATGTCCCAATTCTGTCACTGAGAATCACATCAGGGGAAAGCAGAAAAATGCTAAAAAAATTTTGTCACTTGCTTGCTACACTGTCATTCCACCAGAAGCGTTCTGTGATGCTTAAGACCAAATTTATTTTCAGCTCTGCCCAGACCCCGCTGGGGCAGCTTACAACACTCCCCAGACCCTCGAGTCAGCTGCAGAAAGGATTCTCCACCTCACTCGAAGCTTGTAGCATCCCGTTTTCGGCACCTGTGGCACCTTTACCTTCGGGCCTGCCCGATATTGACGACAGATCAACACCAGTGATCATCATGATCTAGGAGTTTAGCATGGTCTGAATAATAAGTATTTGGGGGTACAGTATTGAGGGGCTTGAATACTAAGTTAAGGGAAAAATAGACGAGGATGCCAATAGTTGTAGTAGTTATAGTAGCTGTCGTTGTCATTGTTAGTTTGCTTGTAGTAATGTAGTATTACATGTTTTGTCAGGTCTTAAGACCAAATTTATTTTCACCTCTGCCCAGACCCCACTGGGGCAGCTTACAACACTCCCCCAAGTTGCTAGATTACCTGTTTTGTCAGGTCCTGACAGTGACAGCTTCTACTGCTGCTCATGATGCTGATGATTATCAATGTGATAAAAGCAGTGATAACGGTGACGTCACTGACCCCACCTGCAGTCGACACGTCACCGAGTCAGTGCTTCACATTTCTGTGTATAATATTCTTCATTAGTTAATATTGATGAGTCAGTTTATCATCATTTTGTGTGAGGAGTGAGGACTGTTTAGTGTTTTGGGTTCAGTGCTCAGTCGGTTGCTGTTCATGAAAATTGTTGAATTTTGTGTTACATCAATAATTTCTCTGGATATTTTTCTGTACATGGGTTTTATTATTTTCTCTGCCTTTTTCTGTTTGTCATGAAGTTTGTGAACAACAACAACAATAGAAATAATAAATAATAGCATACTTGTGTGATGATGTCTGTCAAGCCCTATAATTATTGTTTGTGATAGCAGGCGTAGCAATAGTTGTTGATGTCTAGAAGAACGTGTGGTAGTTGTTGCTGTATAACAGAGATGCAAATCAGGTTCATGTCTGCCTGTTGCCAGCCTCTCTGAAGTCAGTCAAACCTGTCATAACACACTGTGGGTAGTAGTAGTTAGCACTTGTAGTAGTAATAGCTGTAGTAGTAATTGCAGTAGTAGTTGTTGATGTCTAACAGGGAGGACGCACATCACATACCTATCTATCTGCTATCAGCCAGTCTGAAGCCAGCCAAACCGCTGATAGCATCCTGGGATCACTACTATGCCGGTGACAAATCCACACAGATACTGCGAGATCACCCGGTGTCTGACACCAGAGATAGCTCAGACTCACAACAGCAAGCTTATAGTTCTACGGACCCCCACAGCACACGTGACTCCGGCCACCAATCAGCGCCTGGCATGGGCGTGGTTTCACTGCCAACGGCTCAGCTCATTCGCCAAGAGTTTGAACTGCTGCAAAGAGCACCATCTTATGGCACTCAGCCGCATTGATATTTGCAGAATAATGTTGTCAATTATCTTACAACAATTCAGCAAATGCCAGTGTTTGCTTGCATAGACCTATATTATATATTGTTATTTGTACACTTTTTGTGTTGCGAATACATGTAACTACCACTCAGAATTAGCCAATAGTCACTTTTCTTTGATGCTAACAGAATGTACACTGCGTCTCAAAAAACATCCCCGACATTTTCAACTGTAACTTGAAAAACACTTATCAAATTTTGATAATTTTTGGTAGGAATATTTTTGATACAACCTGCCATCAAATGAGTTTTTCACCTCACCTAACGTTTGTTTCTGCACTACCTGGGGAAAACACAACGAGCAAAATATCACTTTCTTATCAAATGCGATATGATTGCTTAATTAACATAACGCGTAAAAACACATTTTTTTTACATTTTTGGCACTTTGGCCGACATTTCACTCGGTTGTCCATTTTTCAACTGCCTGCAGTAAAATTGCTGAAGTGTTGGCCCACTATGCAAACACAGGCAAGGAGACGCTTTCTCCATTCACTGACAGCAGTATCGATAATGTTCTGCTCCAGACCAATCCAGGCTGTTTCACAAACATTCCTAAAATTCATCTGGTAGACACACTGCTGCATGACAGTCAAATCTTGTAACAGACCAGCTGTTGGGACCCACAGATTAGAATAGATGAAATTTGTTGACGTTTTGTCATTCATTTTAACACGTATTATGCTTGGTCTGCTTTCCCCAAGTAGTGCAAAAGCAGATGTTGGGTGAGGTGGGAAACTGAATGGTAATTTGATGGCAAGTTGTGTCAGGAATATTCGTACCAAAAATTATCAAAATTTGATAATTGGTTTTCAAGTTACAGTCAAAAATGTCGGGATGTTTTTTGAGACAAAATGTATAATAAAAGTACATTCTCACACAACACTGGCCTACATTGCATGCACGTCATTGTTCTGTCATGCATAATTAGCAAAAAAATAAGCAATTAAGATTCTGCCATTATTTCATCAAAAATTGGCCAAGAATTCTTAGCAGTAAAACTGCAAGCTGACGTTTTTACTTGTGATATAACGACAAAAACAGCAGAACTGCAGGCATGTATACAGGTGGTTGGGCCTTGCACCTCTGCTCCTTTGAAATACAGTGTTAGGAAATTTCATCTAAAATGTGTAAAAAAAATTGCAGTTTTGCTACGACTGAGCCATACGTGCAAATAATGTTTGAACCAGGGGTATGTTTAGGGCGGGGGGCATAGCGCCATAAAAACACTTTTGAAAACGTACATCTATCCCTCCCCCTTTCACATTTACAAATGTGCCCTGCAGAATTATCAGTTCTATTAACATACACGATACATCGCAAGATTACAGGGCCTAGGAAGCATGCACCGTTTGCACCATGTAATGCGTCATAGCAAAGCATGTATTCAAATACACACATTAGTACACTTGTTCTACAGCAGACTATTAAAATGCCTAGCTCTAAGTGAGTGAGTGAGTGTATAGGGTTTAACATCCCACTCGACACAGTATAGGTCATTTCGGGGATGGCCTTTTCAGGCAGAATGCACACAAGCACATAATAATGGAACGGTAAGTTTAAACTTTACAATAAGCAGAAAGTTTAACCTTTACAGAAACACAAAAATGAGCCTAGTTCTAACTGCAATCAAAAGCACCAGTTGGTCCAGCACTACCAAGAAATTGTGGGTAGCAATGATCGGAGTAGCACAGTAAGTGACTAAAAGAAGTTTAACTTCCAGCTTAACATAGAACATCAGTTATACAATGAGTTAGTCCATGCAATCACTTCCACTGGTAGTGACTGCTAACCAAACTACCATAAAACACCACGAAATGCACAAAAAACTAAAAAATTAGCTCTCATGCTCATGATTTTTGACGTGCACAAAACGCCTGTCAAGCTGTCAGAATTAGATGGCAAGCAATCACTGGTGGCACACGACGGTGAATAAAAAGCAGAATGCTTTGAGATTTTGTTTAAATAAGCTGAGTTGAGCATGTTGAGTTACGGACCTTTAAACTACTGACATTCCAGAATTGTGGAGTCGGCTAACTGAAACCCTGTGGCAAACTGGCTCTAGTTAACAAAACACATAAAAATACATAAACGCTATTAGCTTGATCACCAGGACTAACTACTGCCATTACTACAATGCTGCAGTTAGAAATCATTAACAAGCAATACAGTAACATCAGTAAGCAAGTAAGCTACTCGACATGACGACACATAATAAAACTAGAAACCTGTCGGCCTGGTGCCAACGTGTTATGCGGCCAGTTGCCACAAACTATGCAACCCTGAACTTCGAACTTCTGAACTGAAAAATTGCAAGCAGGATACTCCCACAGTTCTGGTGAACGCTAAAACCAGTTTTGGATTCTCTATGCCTTTCTGTTGTTGACTGTCGAGTTAAGAGCCTCTACAAGATGGACAGACATATAGACCGTAGACGGGCAGACGGACAAGCAGGACAGTGAAGTGGCCTGTTAGGAAGCAGCATAACAAGAAAAGTATACAAGTATAGCGAGGCCTGGAATAGGATGTGTATTGGATGGGCCAAAACTGGAATATTTTTGATAACTGCAAATTAGGCACAGAATATTTTAATGCACCGACATGCAAGTTCCACAATTTTTCAAAATCAAATTCCAAAACTTTTGACATATCACACAACTTTCTGCCACTAACCATCGCAAAGTTATCAACATTTGAAGACATTCCAGTTTTTTTCGGTCTACTGTACATGGGCCACAGCTACTAAGCACACACAGCAGTCTGTAAAAAGAGGCCCACGATACAGGCCTGTCCGTATGTCTCTGAAGACAGTCTGCTGTAACAAACCAGTTCTTTATTCCATATTGAGCAAGCTGCACAAGAAAGTTTAGCAACTGTTACAGCAGCAAATGAAAGTAGTGATCAGAGATCTCAAACTTCGGCTGAGAACAAAGTGCTTCCACCTGGCAACAAAATCCGCAGTACGTCCACCCCGAACGGGGATCTGCTCGTCATCTCCGCTCGTCCGCTGTACCGCTACTATACAAGCCGACCACAAGAACTCGCTTTGCTGATCGTGCTTTCCGTTGCACAGCACCCACCGTTTGGAACTCTCC
>Ga0209671_1004653_pt1 | contig 13668 bp, 10 predicted proteins | sample WorMetHERISLAND2_2_FD_187401 | JGI IMG/M metagenome (GOLD analysis project Ga0209671, IMG submission 187401) | Marine gutless worms symbiont microbial communities from Max Planck institute for Marine Microbiology, Germany - Olavius geniculatus... | ecosystem: Host-associated > Annelida >... | reverse complement strand
TTTGTTAATTTTTGAAAAGTCAGCTGTTAAACATTTTTAATCGTTAACAGCTCTAATTTTATAATTTGTGATGACCATTTATCTGGAAGACATCTATAAAAGTCAGATTGTTTGACACTTGTCAGGGAAAACGGGAGAATTTTGACTATATTTTGCCCAAAAAAACATTTCGCTGTTATCTTTCATTTTAGAGGTAACCACTTTTAACTAGCATGGAATTGGTATTTTTGATGGTGTATTTCTACATTACTTATTATGCTGTTATTACGTGGGACCTTTGTCATTTTAGTCCCAGATTATTACTGTTTGTGTAATCGCAAGTTCGCAATGTTGTTAAGAGTGCTGTTCACTGCTTTTCCATTTATGCAGATTGATATGGGCTAAAAAATAACCAGTGATGGAGATAATGATGGAGATAATGTAACAAGACATGCGTGTGATAGGCGAGCATACACGTTCAACTTTGACCATCAGTTTGAGATTCATGATGATCTGGAGGTGCTACGGAGGATGGGAATGACTTACGGCCTGGATAAAGGATGCTGTGACCCAAGACAGTTCAACAACCTTATCGGCTTAATGCCATCTGCGGTGCATCGAATTCTGACCGGTTGGTTATGTGTTTTGAATAATATGTAATGTAACGAATACGTTATGATTACATAACATGCCCACACTTGCGATTCTTCACTGTTGTGAATGACTTAACATGTGTTTTTAAACCATGTAATAATAATAAATAATGTAATAATAACGTTTTTTGTAACATGTTTGTAGATGTATTTGTTTCGATTTTTAGATATATGAATTTCGAACATTAATACTTTGAAAGGACATTTTGTTTGTAAGGGACTTGCTACAATCTGGTTGTTCTAACTTCGGGCAATTCTGGATAGAAAAGCTGGTTTAAAAACAGAATGTTTGTTTGCAGATTTATGAGGCAATGAATTTGGTTTAAATCAATTCAGTTACATTTTTCGAAGTTCTAAGAAAATGCAGTCTTGGGATTGTTGTGCTGATGAATGATGTTTTGTATTATGAGTTATACATAAAATGTTGTAGCTTCTTTTTTATGGACCCTATGTATGGTGCATGTTTTGCGTTGATTTTAGATATGATGAAAGCTACAAGTGTCAACAATTCAGCCTCCAAAGAACTGTCCACATCTGCCAGGTATCACTGTTTTATAGATTAATGTAGTTTTATGATTACCTGTGTTAGTTGGGTTAGTACTGAGATGGTGAATGTTTGTTGGTATTCAACCAAACCCCCAGGCAAACTCAGCCTGGCCATACCATTATGTGTAAATGTAATGATTACTAATGAGTAATGGCAATGGTGATGGTTATTGCTAGGGAAGAAATGGCATGGTGAACTTGAGCTTTCAGAGGAGAGACTTTAGGATCATACTTTGTAGTCAGTAAGAATGTGAAAGAGGGTTTGTTAAAGGGCGACTACCGTCAAAATTGACCTTTGTGATTTTAATGTATTTTCAGACAGTAGACATCTACTAAAGACTACATGTATGGTACCAGCGTAAAATGTTTGATAATAAATGTGTAGTTAATTTTTAACTCCAAGCTGCTGGGAACCAGCTACGAGGAATTTTGTCACGTCACAAAATCCCTCGAAGCTGGTCCCTGGTCGCTCATACGGTGACGAAGACTTTTGCCTTCTTCGTTTTATGGGCAAACGGGAACCAGCTGCAGTTCAAGGCTGTGACGGCAAGCAGTCAAAAGTTTTGTTTTTCGGTTTATTGTTTGTTTATTTGCTTGTTGTGGACATATATAATGTTTTCGCATCTAATTTTACACTTAATAGTTAAACGATTGGCAGTTTTTAATGTTTCTATGAGATTAAACGCCGCGTTTTGCACTACGGTCGTCTGCTGCTAATTACCAGAAAGGAACAAAGTACTGTGTAAAAGTAGTTTGGTTAAAAATGTAATTTAGTCTGGAGCTATTTATAGTGCAAAATAGATTTATCAACAAAGTTGTTTTTTTAATAATAACTGTTTTAGTAGAAAGTTTGACGCATATATTTGTAATGTAAATACAAAATCCAAAGATATTCTGCAATAAAAATTTTTTGTGGTAGTTGCCTTTTAAGCAAAGACTGGTAGACAGAATGGTTTCATGTGTGAAATACGAATTGTAAGTATATTGTTTGAGCCAGTTTGCTTTACAATTATCAGTCTTTTGTCGAAATCAAGTGATAGCGTGATTTTGTGTGGTGTAGTAGTTAACGCATTGTGTCAACGAAGTTACTCTATGTATTGTTGGGCCCCCTTAATACTTGGATGGGTGACTGTCTGCAGGCGGGTAAACCATCTCGGTATGTAACCAGTAACCTAGGTCAACCTAATCTTTTAACTTCCTTGGGATGGTGAAATGAACAGCTTTGTGGCTCAGTAATGGTGATGATGTTGAACTTAGACATTATTGCTGCTTATTTAGACAGATCTGTCCCGAACAGTTTCATTGGTTCCAAATGTTGGCGACTGACCAGCACTGTTTCGCATTTATCATTTGAACTGGGTAAACTCTCACGATGCCTGTTTCTTGATGGCAGGAAAGTAAACATTGTCGTGGCCATTACTGTAACTGAAACAGGTGCCCGATATCTGGGGTTTCCCATTGACTTTGATAGTTACTCTTACAACAGTGTTATGCACTACCCTGCTACACTGTGATCATTAGAACTCCTGTTGTGATTACAGTGATCTGTCGTCTTCTGAACCACTATACGTCATTGCCGACACGCCAGTAATCCTTGACACATGTCTGGCTCAAACGCTTAACAGTGAGATGACGGCCGCAGACAACAAGATTAATGATGAAGAGGCTATGGATATTAATGCTACGGATGCTGTATGTTTATACTTTCTTCTGTGCATTAGTTGATACTCTTTCATAACCGATTATACTCAGCAAGATTATGTACACCTTGCCTGTTTATTTCGGGTATCTCACAGAGGCATCATCTGCAACATATATGTGACAAATCAAAGTGTAGACTTGTGTCTGACGTTATATGACTATAGCATTGATGTTATGGCAGAAAGAGCAGACTTATGATTTTTTCACTTGCGGAGTTACTCGGAGCAATATCATTGCATTATCACATTTAGATGCTCAGTGAAAAGCCTCAGAATCTGAGATTACAAACACAAGGGCAGGAGTTTATACTGCCCTTTGTTAGGTATGAAGGAGAATTTTATTGCCCGAGCTTTGGATATAATTGTATTTAGATTACCGGTATGTTGCATGTTATGTTGTTGCATTGTTGTGAACTTGTGTTTGTCTTTTGTGATTTTTATCATCTCACAGTCTAATTTAGAAACTGAACTTACTTAATTTTTTGAACAGCTGATAGGCCCTGACAGTTGTCTAACACTTTTCATGCCACTGACGAGTGATCTTTGTAAGTATTTCCACTATGCTTGTCTATATGAACTGCCAAAAACACACAAAACCCTTTTTGCCATAGTGTTTAATTAATAATTCAGTAATTTGACTGGCTGTAGCACATAGTAAAGGTGTTTCATTTGTTTACTTACAGGATGATGCTATGGAGGACCAGAGATCTGATGAAGATGACGATGACAGTATGGCAGCAACGACTGAGAACAACTCGTTGTTGCCCGAAGGTGCCGAGTTGTCAAGCGTCGACTCGGAGCACCTACGGCTGGGGCTTGAAGATGCGGCCACGGACGAAGACTGGCTGACCAGTTTACTACGATATGATGAGGAGGCTGATGACCCCATCCTGGACTGTGGCGCGGAAGATACGTGATGTGACCCTTCCCATGGTATCTAGTCTTGACTGCAGCTGAATTCTGAGTAATTTGAAGATGCCTTCCAACGTTGTGCAGACTGTGGGCTTAAGTATGTGAGATCTAGACTTACTCCGAGCATTGTCTGTCCTCTACACCCTGCTATACACTTGGTTCCTCTACTGCATGCTAAGTGTAGCTGAGATTGGGGTGAAACTTCTTCTGTGTAGCACGCTGAAACGGAAATGTGCGGCAAACACAGGGGTAGTGACCACTTTTCTTGGTCAACTAATAATGTTCAAAAATTTGACAGCTGTTACAAAGTCAGGGAATTTAGCAAAAGTCGGACAGTTATCAGAGAAAAAATCTCATTGAGAAAACTGTTTATTGCTAGCTGTTCATTTGTAACAACGCTGAATTTACGATGTATCGGTGAATTTCACATTTTTCTGAACCCCGTTTATATAGCACTGCAGCAGTAATTTGTACTCCATATTTTTGTTATTTTGTTAATAATTCCACCTTCATTACTATTAATATTAATTATTATTATTATTGATAACTTGCATGTCATAAACATAATTTCTCTTGAGCATGATTTTACTGATTTTAAACATTGTTCTAATGTTCTTACACTAATTTAACATTTTAGCATGTTTTGTTTTGTTTAGCACCTGTTTTGACAGTTGTTCTTACACAGTTGATGCCATTGAAGCTTGATTATTCTCTCAGTAGCTATCTGTGACTTGTCTGTATAAATGGCCTAAAACCTAAACACCTAAAGAGTGTACAGAGCAGCTGAACTGATCTGAATGCAGTTACATTCGTCCTATTGCAAACGTTTAAAAAGTTCTAGTTCCACATTGTCAAAGTCTCGGTTCAGCTGTGTTTAGTCACTTAGGATGCTGCACATATTGCACAGTTGGTTTCATTCATTAGAATAGTGCCTGTATGTCTTCATTCTGGTGTTTTTTCATGTTTGCTTTTGTATCCAGCCATTGACTGTTGCTTGTAATAAAGGTGTTTTGTTCGTTTGTTGCAACCAGTTTCACATTCTGTACTGGGTTATTATGTGGCCATGCTAACAAAGTACATTACGGGTCTTGTCAATCTGTGCCATAGGGGCTTGTGACTAAAACAAAAGCTCAGAAAAACCGAAATTAGAATTAACCTCCTCTGTGATGCGTCAGTTTTAAGTAAAGAAGGTCAAAAATGAGTACAGGTCGGGGTTAGAGTTGTACAGCTTTAGACAAGATGGCCACATAATGTGTCTGCACTGTTGGTCCCCACATATGAGGACTGACACAGTTAACCATACAATATGCATCGACTAAAATGCACTTGGACCAGGGTCTTGCCAACACTCGGATTTTGCTGTAAAATAACTTCTGACCTTGGTCTTCCAGGCAGCAATTTGCCATGCATACTACATCCCCATCGTCAGCAAAATTGCATCTCCTTTCATGATGTCCAATTATAGCCCCATTGTAAGTTGTGCAATATTGGAGTGATAGATGGTACTAACTAGTAATGCAATGACATTTATAATGTGTTATAATGTTCCTCGTAATCTGCATGGCAAATAGCTGGCTGGAAGACCAAAATAAATTTTTTTTTCTAAGGTGGAATCTGAGCTTTGGAGAAACGCTGGGCCAAGTGTTTTTCAGTTGCAGAAGACTACGTTGAAAAAGTGGCAAAATGTGAATATCTTCACATTCCAGTCTATGTGCCAGTCTATGAACTTTTTTGTATGACCCTCATATCTTTCTAGTCCATTCAGAAATCTTACATATTGCTTGGCCAGCAGCACTAATAACACAAGGCAATAAACAACCAGTGTGAAGACATATATTATGATTTGATGAGAGAAAAACGGCGAATGGCTCTGAACAATCCCAACGTAAAGAGACACTACACTCTTGTCATCGTGGGTGTAAACCTGAGTTAGAACTCAATGACTCTTGTCTGGTGAGTGACTGACATTGACAGGCACGGTCAGTAATGCAATGCTTCGCTTGCGTTGTCGGCGCAGACAACAAAACTAAGCTACGACTTGGTGGTCGAACAGTCGACAACGTGGTCGATTTAGCAATGACAAAGACGAAAATTAATTCACTGAAGCTACAATCTACACATAAAAGAAAAATCTGTAGTAAGAAAGGACCAGAGTTTTATGTCCACTAGACACATAAATTGGTGATTTGGGAAAAAATATTCAGGCAATCATTACACTTGTATTGTCATTCAGGCTGACGAAACAAACAATGGAAAATACACTGAAATGCAAAAGATGAATCCATAAGACAACAAACACACTTGTACTTGTTACAAGACCCAAGACAAATGGCAAACAAGTTCACAAAACAACCAACAGAAAATAGACAAAAACAAACCATAAGACAAAAGTACTAGTGAACATAAAACACAAAAAAAAATTTTAATGAAACCAGCACCCAAAAGAACTGCTCAGTGTATGTGAATGCTTACACTCAATGAACTGTCTAATTCTGATACACAATACAGCACCACAAACAGTGAACATCCTTCCTTGATATCTACCAGACAATGACCACAGCTGTCTACTGAGGAGAGGAAGGTCAGAAACAATAACACAAAGTAAATCATATGCACGGACAATACGACATACAAGTATACCAAACACCGATGACGATTTGAGCAAATGAAATAACAAAACCCAATTTGGCCACTTAGATCATTTCGAAGAAAACTTAAACAGGCCACATGTATGCAAGCATGAACAAAAGAAATAAATGTATGGATGCGCCAGCTTTCAGCTACGGCTTTGGCATACCCAACGTACGGACATTTCTGGCAAATATAGCTCTGGGGAAAAAACTTTGGCCAGATTTATGGATCTAAACTGCTGTGCATGCCAATTATTATACAGCTAAAAATAATAAAAAATACAGGTAGTCATGGCTTGTCATTATGATGGTTTGACTGAGCACCATCGTACACGAAACAAAACATCACATTATAACAGAATTTCCACTTCATATTTTCCCATTAAAATTGTGTAATATGACTTAGACGACAGCAAATCAATTAAATAAATCAAAGTTCAGTCTCCGGATGTAAATTTTGCTCTGGGTAGATTCCAAAAACTGAAATCGGCACATCCCTACGTGAAAGTCACGTATTCGGCAATATGACTAGCTATTAACAGCAATGTAGTGAAAACACGCACTGGCAATGCAATAACAAGACATTGGATATCAGCGACGATGGTCGGTCCCACAAACACAGTATGTTGTAATTCTGCATGTATTTGCTGACATGTCAACAACAAGTGAGACAGACTAACACACATTCATTGTATAGATTGTATAGATTGCAAATTCAAATTGATGGCCAGACATGGGATGGACGTAGACATGGTATTTATTATATCTGGTGCAATTAAGTGGAAGTATACGTGAATTCTGCCAGTTTTGTGCATTCGTGAGTTATGATGAAAATTCAGCTCAACATCTTATTCCGAGTCAACAAAAATTTTTGATCAGCTGCAGTACAGTCGTAACTGTTTTACTACAAGGAGGGCGTATTGCATTCTTTTTGATATTTTTATGACTGGTTCTGCTGTCATACGCTAACTTGCTCCGCTTACTTATCATGAGTATGCACAATGGAACAGAACTCAAAAGTTTCAGGACATCCCCTGACCCAGAAACCTGGGGACGAAACAGCAGATTTGGCGAACAAAGGAATGTGGGTTATAATCTGTATCAGAGAGACACAGCAACAACGAATATACACAGCATTGACGATGAGGCACTGCAGCCACTCAGAGACAGTAATGCTAACGATAACATGGATAGATAATAACTCTGATATAGAACTGAGATCAATCTACTACTATGTAACAGTTAATACAAACAGATGCAGGCTCAACACGGCCAACCCTAGGACAGCTATTAACCTAATACAAGTATATACACCATCTAGTTTTTTCATGGAGGGAATGTTCTGGGTATCCCAATATTTTACTATAGTTGCTGCAAAAACAATGTTCACAATTTGTTCTCATCCCTTTCTTCGTGCACTATTGTAATTTCACTTTACAAGAGTTTATTATAGCCCATCCTGTTCAGGACTTTAGGAGGTGCTACACAAAATTTTTGTGACTGACTGCAATGCTACTTAATGTCCCAGTAGTCCTTCTGTCCACCCAAACACTTTGCACTTTCAGACAAAAACAAAAAAGCATTGCAAGCTTCTGAAATCTCTCTCTCTCTCGCCCTCTGTTATCATGTGCTATCATCTACCGGTTCTACACTGGTGTAATTCATGCCCCCTTTGTTCCCAGACTTTCAGCACTGCTTTGAACTTTTTCAATTTTCTACAAAAATATAACCCACAAAACAGGAATATGATGAGAATTCCGAATGGCTGTGGCTTTGACCGTGCAAGCTTTTTGTCAACATTACAGATCAGCAACTGCCAGCGCTGCGCATTCTGCTATAAATAAATTCATTATATCTACCATAGACCTCTTAAAATAAGGACTGACGGCGACCGTTCTCAGGTCCGCAAACTTGGGTCCATCGGTATTTTTAGTTTACTGTAACTTTGTCAAATGTGGTCCGTCTGCTACAAAATTTTGTACACATAGTGGCACAGACAACTTCAACAAATGCTGCAAATTCAGTGACTGTATGATTTCCGCTTTCTCTTGTGGGCACCGTGCATATATTGTGGTAAACCATACATGCTGATGTACGGTTTAGCCACAATATATGCACACACAAAAAAGTAGAAATCATACAGTAACCAAATTTGCAGCATTTGTTCAAGTTGTCTGTGACACTAAGTGTACAAAATTTTGTAGCAAACGTACAACGTTTGACAAGGTTATAGTAAAACCTAAAAATACCAATGGACCCAAGTTTGCGAACCCGAGCAAGGCTGCCGCCAGTCTTTATTTCAAGAGATTGATGACATCTAGGCCTACATATGTTACCGTACTAGAACTGGTAAAATGTGTAACAGACAACATTCAGCACATGCATATATTGGCAATAATAGTACAGCATTTCTGATAATATCGTTAATGCACTTGTGCCAATAACCACTGATATATAACAAAAAAATAAAAATTGTCTAAACTAGACAGCCACAATGATGACATATATTATATCACATTTCAGTGTGACATGAGCTCGATAAATTCTTATTGACATGTACGATATATATATAGATTTTATATATATACACATCTCACAGCAGCTAAATATTCTGCTATATGTCGATGAAACACATTCACGGTACAAACTGGCAAAACACAAACTTCACCAATTCCAAAATGACAACAACTCAAATTTACAAGCAAACAACCAACTGTCTAACAGCACAAAGCAATGCCACTATCTATCATCATATCACATTTCAAGGCATTTCTACACTTTCGCAATATCTTCCGACAAAATGGTACATGAACAAAATCTGTCAGTTGGTGCACATTGTTTTGGAAGCAAAATTCTGCTGAGAAGCAGACTCCAGTGTCTTTATATGCCGTAAACAACAGCCAGCTAGCATATCTCAACTTGAGAGCACTGGTAATGACTAATGGTACTAATGATAGTAACCATTCAGTGATAATTAGTTGGTTGCAACATGCTCAAAACATTTCAGGGATATAAAGCTTTAAATCTTCTAACAATACCTCACCTAACTCAGCCATTCAACATTCTTATTGGCTAAAGTACGATATCTACCCTGAAAAACTCTGACATTATATAAACCGCAAAAAGATCGAACAATTCAGAAAAGTGACTCTTTCTGACTAGCTGTTGGTGTTATATTTTAAAAATGATTCACTGCCTAAAAAAGCCGTGGCAAATTATCATTATTACTACTGAGATGTTGGAATAAATGACTTGTAGATAAAAACCGGTAGTCCTGACAGCAGAGAGTCGAGGGCATCATATCGGCCAAGAGTTGACAGTTTGGTCGCCAGCGCCGACACTGTCGCACTGTCACCATCACGTCTAATCCATGATGCTAGACATCCATCGGTTGGACTAATGTCTGACCTACTACTATGATCCATATTTTCAAGCTCTTCACTGCCAAGTCCAATCAGTACAGCCAGCATACACCAGTCATGACCCGTCGGATGTGACTGGTCCAGCAGTTTGGCGACAGCGCGACGAGTGCTCACCGACAGGCCCACCGACAGCGGGAGAGATGCGCTGGGTGTCAGCATCGAAAATACGTCGGTCGACCCAAACGCCACTAAATCCACAACATTTTCCACAGCATGGCTAGCTGACGAAGATTCATCATTCTTTGTCAGGTAACCGTCGAGCATTTGCCGAACGTCCCGCGGTGCATAGGCCGACAAGATGCTGGAAGACATGGGTGGTTTGGAAAGATCAGCAATGCTCAGAGATTGTTGCTCAACAGACAGACTGGGCAGGCAGTCGGCTAGCACGTTGGTTACCAAGTGACAGACGGATGCCATTAGTCGGAATGCGGCTAGCCGACAACTTGGTGTTGTGCGACATTTAATATCAATTGTGTGGCAGTCAATCGATGCCGAGATTATGACCTGTACAGTGCTGCTGAGGGCCACAAGTCGAGATCCACCGTACCACTGTTCCAGACCACAGCCACCACCAGTCAGTGCTTCCAGCTGCCGATGAAGTCGAGCCTGAATACGGGGAAAGATGCCGGTTAACTGTAGTCCGATCCCTCGAGATCCGACCAATCGTACACCTCCGTAAACCCAGCCGCTCTGCCGTCGACGGTTACCATCATCGTCATTGTCGTCATAATCGACAAAATGGTCGGACGCTTCGACAAAGTTGAGGCTCATGAACTCGAACTCGACGGTTTCCGTTTCCGAGTCGTCGACGACCGTGGAGCAGAGTTCCATCGTCTGGAGCAGGGAGACCAGCTTCACGACACTGCTGTCAGGAAACATGACATGAATCTCGTCCAGTGAGAAGCGCCCGATTGGCCGACATCGCGTCACCTGTTCATGTGACAGCAGCTGGCCAATCACGTCACAGCAGAGCCACTGCGGGCTGAGAACGACCAGATCCTCGGCACCATCAACAGCTTCAATGTAAACAATCTACACACAAAAACACACAGTGGACAAAATAACGACTACCTGGTAAAAGTCTGCATAACAACTTGTAAAATCTACCACTAGATACTTCTAACATTCACCACAAATCAACTCAATAATGAATTTGTACAGTGCAGAGGTAGAGAATGTTTCTTAAGTGCCATAATGTCATACTTAGCACTGAATGGTTTTCAATTGCATTTTTGTGGTTACCAAATCACAAAATATGGTAACAAAATCTAACCATCAAAACAGCAAAATGCAGCATTATTATGCAACTTAAAACTATTCTGCTACTGCTTAACTGCTATAGGAATTCAACTTCCCAAAAATACCTAACATTTCAATTTCCGGACGTCTCTCCAATAGCTATGCAAGTCCCGGTGATTTCTGCATATTTCCAGCAGCAAATGTAAATAAAGAAGGACCTCGCCAGCTAGCTGTAGCTGGTAGACGAGCTGATGCAGATGTTCCAGGCTGCACAGAATGTTGATCATCTGCCGCACTCGGTCGGCAAACTTGGGCCACGTCAACACCGGGTGGACGGAGAACTGCTTACGCCACGATGGGAGAGCGGAAATGGTGGCTTCCAGTAGACCTGTGCTTGCTGGTAGGTTCTACACACAGTACATTATCATCCTCTTTCATCATCACCTGCAGCAGCATGACAAAAAACAACGATGACTATTATTACAATAATAATATCATCATCATCATCATCGACAAGGCATTACTAGCGTATGAAGACTAAATTCCAGCAACATGCAAGATATATTCATGGCCATTATACAATGCACCACGATGGTTTTAGCAAATATGGTCATGCTGTGACCATTTGACACGAAAACTTAACCAGTTCACCAATATCCCAAGAAACACTACACACAAAACTTTGACGTAAATCCACTGATGGATATCAAAAATATTGTTAGCTAATGTTAGCTAGATATATATGACATACAGAACAGAAATGACATCATAGATGGGTAGACACGTATGGGCAGATAAAGAACAAGAAACCATAATGGTTCTGCCATCACTAATTGTAGTTGTGGAGAGATTATAGTCTCTCATACTCACACTGACGGTGGCTGTTCTCATCTCAGCGAGGCAAAGTCGCAGTGCTTTCAATTCGGCATAGGTCGGCCGCAAACAGTTGATGACAAACAGTCGTCGCACAACGTCAAAGTCATCAGTGAACTTGGCAGTGACAGTGTCGACAATCACCATCGAAGTGTCGGTAGCAGAGTGTCGCTCGTCTGTCACGGCGACGTCGGCGTGGGTGCCTACTATCACTACACGCGGCCGCGATAACAGCTTCCCCGCATAACCTATACATGCATGATAACAACCATCTGTTATATGTCACCGATAATTTTTTTGGACTGCTTAAGTGACTGCTATCAGACATTCCTTTTTAAGTGCTGAAAATGTGGCACAACATGTCCAAGTTGTTAAATTAGAAAGCCATACTTATAACACTACTTAATCCTACCTTTCTGATTAATCTGTATTTCTGTACCATGTGTTGCAATTTTTATGCGCAACAAGCTCTTAGCTTAAGAGACTGTCAGGCTCTACGCATGTCGCGATGGTTATTGCGACTTACCGTGTAGCCACAATACCACATGATTGGCACACCATAGTTCGTTTAAGGTCATCCAAGGTCAATGACTTTGATGTCATCTGAAAGCCAGTATTCAACTTCCTATTAGTGATCAATAGCAACCTAGGCTCTATCTAGAACCATTTAGCCACAATACACCGTTACAGAGGACAACAGACGACGCCCGCCCAAACTTCTGCCGTCAACAGATTTCGCGCTTTCGCATTTCGCAGATAACATTTTAGCTGCAAGCCTGGATTCCATCCGTTCACAGTGTTGCTGCAGCTGCTGTCAATGCGCCAGTTTTCCAACCGACCCAATGCACTGCTGTCACAGGACAGAAAGAGCCACATACACTCTGTTGAAAATCTCACTGAGTATAATGACTAGCTTAGCGCCAAGTACACGCCAGTCAACAGCTACTGCTGCAGCGCATCTTAGCCATCACAATTCTGTCTGTCCATCCGTCCATCCGTATGTCACATGGGTGGATCAGTCAAAAACGGTGCAAGCTAGGATCACCAAATCTTCACCATCAGCTGCCTGGAAGACTCTAGTTTCAGGATCCGCAAAGCTTTTACAGAAATTCGAATAGGGTCACCCCCAGCGAGGACACTAAATGAGAGGGTGGTAGAAAAAATCTGCGATTTTAAGCCAATACAGCTGAGTGAGACCAGTCGTGCCATCTGGTGCCCTTTGGCAAGTGTAAAAGAAACATCGTTGCAAGGATGGGTGAGCTTAGACTTTGTTCGCACCGGGCTTTCAAACATGCACTGCTGTTGTGTGTTCCCTTTGCGTTAGCTAAGCTTTTCTTGTAATAATAAACAACCCATGTTGATGACTCTGATTCTTTTACACTATATGAATGTGTTTAGATTGATTGTTTCATAACCCATGAGATGTTTACCGAAGGTCTGTTGCGGGGCGAGTCGAGTTTTGATAAAGTTGAGCCAGAAGACAATCTGACTGAGCTGAATGTCGGCCGAGTCCTGCATGCTGATGACTATGACATTGATACAGTTGGCATCTCCAATAAACAGGTCAAAGGTCACCTGGTATGGCTCGTAGCCAGAGAACTCCCACACGCTCACCTCACCCACACCTGCATCGGCAAAAATCAGTCAAGAAAAACCGAGAAATACCCCAGATAATGCAAACAAAACATTTTTGTTTACAACAGCAGTATGGCAC
>Ga0209671_1004652_pt1 | contig 13668 bp, 8 predicted proteins | sample WorMetHERISLAND2_2_FD_187401 | JGI IMG/M metagenome (GOLD analysis project Ga0209671, IMG submission 187401) | Marine gutless worms symbiont microbial communities from Max Planck institute for Marine Microbiology, Germany - Olavius geniculatus... | ecosystem: Host-associated > Annelida >... | reverse complement strand
AATGACGCCTATGTGGAAAACTTAAAAATTATTTAAGGTGTCATAACTTTGGTTGTGTGCAACAGTGCAAGATAGTCGTAATTTTTGGTTCTAGGATATGGTTTTTGGGGACAGCCTAATTAACGGTGACATTTATATTTACCCCCGATTGAGCCCCATTGCCATGGCAACTAAATTTGGGACAAAATTGGCCATAACTCGGCTTGCGTAAGAGATTTTTGTGAGATTTTTGCACCTATAGGAGGGTTTTTGGGGATGGGCCATTGAGTGCTGCCAATCACATTTTTCCCCGACCGACCCCTGTTGCCATGGCAACAAAATTTGGGACAAAATTGCTATAACTCGGCTTGCGTAAGAGATTTTTGCTAGATTTTTGTGCCTATAGGGGAGTTTTCAGGGATGGGCCATCGAATGCTGCCAATGGCATTTTCCCCTGACCGACCCCCATTGCCATGGCAACAAAATTTGGGACAAAATTGGCTATAACTCAGCTTGTGTAGGAGATATCTGCGAGATTTTTTTGCATCTGTGGGGAGTTTTCGGAAATGGCGCATCAAATGCTGCTAACTGAATTTTACCCCAACCGACCCTTGTTGCCATGGCAACAAAAATTAAGACAAAGTGGGCTATACCTTGGCTTGTACATATCACCAAGATCCTTGCATCTGACTTGGGTGCGAGTTGAGGGTTTGGCAATTAGATGACATCAGTCTAAGTCTACCACGGCCAACCCTGATTTCCAGCTATAACTAGCAGCAGCGTAGTAGGAGCAGCAGCAGCAGTAGACACATCCGACGTTCTGTACCCGACTGAAGGTATACTGCTCTGCCTTAGAAAAGTAAAAGGTAAAGATACAGATCCTGCTATAGCACTTTTTACATGTGTCAGGCTCATTCCCCGACTTTTAGCAATAAAACAGCAAATATATATGTGAAAAACTTACCAGTTTACAATTGTGTGTAAAGACGATGTGATGATATCAGTCCTCCAAAACAGCAAAAATCATTTGGGTATCCTTAGATGGGGCTGTGCAAATGGCGTTTTTACAAGCTGACTTTGGTTGGTAATCACTAACATAGTCTAAAGCCTTCTTCGTTTGATGTTATTTGTCGTATTAGGCCTACTTGGTTTCAGCTAGCCATTTTTTCCGTGATTACTCCATTTGCCCATGAATGATCTGATGGACTACCTTGGTTGACTGATGAAAGTCTGTTGGACAGAGAATCGCAGAATGATACTAATTCGTCGGCGGTTTGATAGCAGGTTTGACTTGAGATTGTAAAACAGCCAGTCTACCAGTCCTAGCAACTTTTCATCTGCCCAGAGGTGTGATCTAATGAGTATGGAGAAGTCTGACAACCTCTCGCGCTAGTTTTATTGCATGCCTTGACATGTCTCATATGCTGGTGCTGGCAGGTGATAATGAAAGATAAATGGATGAATATCGGCTATGAAGACGATGAGCTGAAGCCATATCAAGAGCCTTCCAAAGACTGCACCGACCCCATCAGAGTTGGTTTGTATCATAATTTATTGCTATTATTATGTTCTAACAAGTGTGTACAAGCACCAAATCATAAAACATTCTGACACATTATCTCTCTACTGCTACTACTGTTTCCGTTTTCTTGTTGTTATAACTGGTCTACTTTTCAGGAGCAATTCCATGTTACAAAGGTACCGAAAAGTAAACTTGTAGGAATTGTGAGAGCTGAACCTTACTTTGCATGTTGAATGCCTTTTCCCCCCTCTCAGTTTGATCTACTTATGTACTACTGCCAGTATGTCAAAAAGACTTTTTGATGCACTGGCAGACAATGGGCGACTTCACTTTTTGACTTAGACTTTCGCTGAGACTTTCACTGAGTCTAAACTTCGGTCTAAGTACCTACTTAAGTCCAAAAGTGAAGTGATTTCGCTGAGCCGGAATCCACTTCGACTTTTGACTTTAGCTGAGTGAAAACATGGCAACTATTTACAGTTCTATACGGATAAATGCCGTAATGGCTACATGATGACGTAAGATGGTACATAATTGTCATTTGCGTGCGCGGCACAATTAAATAAGCAAGTTCAAGCATAATTGGTTGATTTATTTCCTGTTAGGTTTACTGGTTTTCCGCCGTTTTTAATTGTTTAGTTTAAGTACAGACATTAGCGTTCAGCTTTAGCTTTGGCTCAGCGAAAAGGCTCAGCAAAAGTCGATGTCAAAAAGTGAAGTCGCCCATTGTCTATAAATTGTATTATGGCTTGTGAAAACATTGTTTTATTTTGAAATGGCGTTAAGTTACATTCTAACGTGTTCTGTGAGTTGTATTTGTGGTAAATTAATGAAAGTACATTTCACAGTAATTCTGTTGATTCATTGTGTGGCACGCTAATGGTTTATGAGTTTTATCGCGTGTTTGCATCTGCAGACATGATGATGAACATGGGCTACAGTCGCAAGGAGATTGAAGAATCTTTGATACAGCAGAAATACAACGATGTCATGGCTACTTACCTGCTTCTTGCTCGCCGCGGATCTGACGTCAGTTGCTTTGCTTTTTCTCTGTTATTCTTACAACGAACTTTGTAGGCTTTTGTGATCTGTTGTTATGAGACATTTTTAGATGGCTATTTAGGTGATCGAGGAAAATAATTAGATTGGTGAAACAAGCAAAATTAAAGATTTGAGCCCACGCTCTGCAAGTCGGTCTCCTGCAAGCATTTTGACCCTCACTGGATTTGGTCAGATTTGTACATAGGTGCTATAGGCATCGACTGTGTGCATGTACATGCATGGCTCTGGCAGATTTTTGTAAGTTGAAATCAACTACTACTGCGTCCTTAGTTTTTGCAGGCCTTACTGTTTTTTATGATACAAACCGATGTAAAAGTATGCTGTAATGGTAGCAGTCATACTGTTTATATTAATGTGGAAATGCATCATTATTTCAAGTATATTCATGTGAGCAGTGAGTTCCAGTTATCTTTGGTGTATTGGCATCTTCCTAATCATCTATAGAGCTTTAGCCTTACTGCTATCTGTGCTGCTGGACAGACAGCGTTAATGGTGCTCTGGAAGTAACTGATGATATTGTGTATTGTGCTGCAGCTGGAGAGTGGTGAGTCACGGTCCGGCAGCAGTGTATCACTGAGCAAGCCTCTGCCTGCAGTCCCATCTAGTCGTCAGAGCTCTGATCTCACCGCTACATCCTCGGCCGCTGGTTCAGCTCATGGTCCCAGCAAGTCCGGCCGCTACACTCCATCCATGGGCAGCACCCAGAAGTCTGGTCAGCAGCACAGTGTTATAATGTTTGATATGATGCTTTATATGTGCTGGAAAAATGGCAGGCAAGCTGCCGAATAATTTGGCACGTAAACTGGAAAAACTAAAACTATTTTAAATATGGAATAACAACAAGTAATTTGAGCGAAGCTCATGAGACGTGCGGCAGCTTTAGAAGTTTTACTTCGCACATTGTCTTGGTCTATATCCAGCCATTTTGTCGCACTTCACCCCTAAGTGTGCACCACAGCCAAAAATTGCAAAAAATATAAAAACATCTTATTTAAAGGGTTCAAGATCATTCAAGGTCATCGATGTTAATAGTGGTAGAAAGCTCGTCACCAGTGCTTGTTATGATAAGCAGCATGTTTATGCCCATTGCAACTGTTTTCATGCTAGACAAGCCAATATCGGTAAAATAACCACTTTTTAGAGGGGTACCCCTCTTTGACGCTCGTTTGCACAGGCCTCCTTGAACCAAGGGGTTTGGGACTTAAACTACTAAAATCTACGTTTGATGCTGAAAATTTAATGCGGATGTTGTCTTGGTCTGTCTCCGGCCATTCCCTCTTGAAATGTGCATTGCAGCCAAAAATGCAAAAAAAAATTCACCCCCTCTTTTGGGGGTTCAAGGTCGTTAGTGTTGATAAAACTAAAAAGCACATGACCAGTGCTTGTTATGATAAGCAACATGTCTGTACTTATCTGTAACCGTTTTTACACTAGAAGAACCAATAGCAGCAAAATATCTTTTAAGGGGGTACTTCTCTTTGACGCCCTCGTTCAAGGGGAACCCTTCACACAGCGACATCAAATTTCGTCACAAAAAAATTAGAGTGGGGCAGGCCACAGTGATCCTAGCGTGCACTGTTTTGATAGGGCTGTAGAGTGTGACGAACTGACAGACAGTTGGACAGACGGACAGACGCCCAGGCCATGGCTAAGATGCGTGAAGCATTCTGCTGTCTCGTGTAAAAATGGAACAAATGCTGTTGTGTAAAAACAAAATTCATATCAAGTAAAAAACATGGAAGATATAGGAGCCTGAGGTCAAAAGCGGAAAGGAACAATGAGAACTGAAATGATAGAAACTGAAAAAACCATACACAAGAACAGTGCATTAGCATTAGTCGAGAGATCCTTGAAGAGGGTGCTGGATGGACAGTAGGTTTTCAGAAGAAGAAATGCTTTGAGGCTAGAGTGGAGCAGTGGAGTGTATCTTGTAGTTGGATCGGTGTAAAGCATGCTTTGTTTTGGCTCGGAACACATTAGACATTGAGCCAGTGAGTCAGTTGGTCGATCGGCCGGCTTGGTTTCTGCTTGCAGGTGTTCCAATGAGTGCTTCCATGGTGAAGCGGCCGGCCAGTGCTCTGGATAACCCAGTTCGTGATAGTCCTTCATCCACAGCTTCACAGCGTGCTAAGGTTATAGTCAACACGCCACCCAATGGAGTGTCGGCTGGCGAGGTACCACTGTGCTTCTCTTGTGAAACTTTGGTCTGCCAGTTATATGTCGTGTTGCTTTTGTGCCGGCTTTTCGTGATTTTTTTTTGTTTTCTGATGGTATATACATTTCATTTATTCTTGCATTCATACAGGTGGTGCATTATGTGACATACTTTTGTCTGTTGCGTGGTGTGTACTGCGTGCTTTTTTAGGAGGATAATTCTTAAAAAAGGTGGTTAAAATTCAATTGTGCAGTCATGATGTTGTCCTTTGCTGGGTGACCTTATGAATTGGTGATCGTTACGTCCACTGTCATTTTGTTACTTGTTGTGTTTTGTGTTTTTTTTGGTGTAATGGGTATTATTACAGTTTTTATTCGGTTTGGCAGACTTGAGCTGAATTTGTTATTTTGTAATATTCAAAATATGCAGATTTCATTGTGTGTATAGCTGTGTGGTGGTCGGTGCATGGTTATGTTATGCTGTGTTGCTGCGTTATTTATAGTCTGGCTCTGACTTTTGTGCATTGGAATATGGACATTTGATTTATGCAGAAGCGTTGTTTCAACATATTGTTTAAGCTTTTCTCAAATGTTTTGTTTCTTTTATTTCTAGTAAGCATTTTTTTGCATTTTTGCAGTCCTGCTTTATTTTTCAGCTGTAAGGTTTTAATAATTTTTTTGCTTGTAATTAATATTTTTTATTTAATAGAGTAACTGGTGACTGGTATTATGCATGTTGTGGTTAAGATAATGATTGCATGCTTTGCTGAGCACGTGCATCTCTTTTTCTGTTGCAGAAAATTCATCGTCCGGTTCCTAGAAATGGTTTAGAAGTAAGTCAGATATGATTTAAATGTATCCATAATATTTCTACCAGTAGTTAAACACAAAAACCAGATGCAGTTTTTATGATCATCCTCGTGTATATTTTCAAGAAATTTTAGTTTGTTATTTGTTTTAATTAGTTAGTTCAGTTGTTCTTTGCATTTATTTTTTCATATGTATACTGTATACTGTGTAAGTGGAACGTAATTTTTCTTGTTAACTTGATTTTTTGTATCGTACGTACAAACAAGATTTTAGTCTGCTGTACAATTATTTAACACTTTGGTTTAATCAGACAATTTTCTGTAATTACCACAGTCACAAGTGCGACATAACTGTAGACTGGCTGGTAATCTAGATCACTGACATCAGTGGGTTGGTTGTAATAGTGAATAAAATATGTAAATATGTATTACTTCCGTAGGAGAACAAAGCATAAGAATTAAATGAACCATAACAGTGCAGACTATGCATGACCATTTCCCATATGGGCAAAAATATGGCTGGATGTATAGCCCTCTGGGCCTAATAACTTTTACGGCTTATGTCTGCAGGTTAAGCTGGATTTCAGAATTCTGTCTAGACTCTAGATACAAGTTATTGGAATTAGGGGAGTAGGATAGTTTGCAGGCTAGATGTCTTCTGTGATGCCAACCCAATGTAAAGTACTAACAAATACAGTACTCTGTGGTCATATTTGTCACTTGAGTGATTGCGTAGGATTTAGCGTTTAGCTTAACGCATTATTCTGTGGGTCATTTTGGAGATGGTAAAAAGCTGAGCGTAAGAACTGAGTTCAGAGAGCGCAGCTTTCACTTTGTTGGATCCGCCATCTAGAACAGTCTCCCGGACAACCTTTACCTCTATCATGTCATTGACACTGTGGTTTTGTCACACGTCATCTCAAAGCTGAACTATTTCAGGCTGCTGCTATTGTATTGTATTGTATTGTATAGTATAGCATTGCGTGTACCAGGTGTCGCCTCAGTCAGCAGCCGCCGGGCGGTCGCTCGTGGGTGGCGGACCACCCCCGATGCTAAAGAAGCTGACGGGAACTGGGAAGAGTGCGGGGACTGGAGTGCAGAGACGAGCGACTATCAGCCAGGCCGACGAAAGACTTGCCGAAATCACCAATTCCACAGCCACTAGTCAGACGCCAACTCAGGAACTCAAGAGGTACGCTGTTTAGCCATCGTTCTGATGATGCATCATGTCAGTGCTGTGCTTGTCTCGTGACCTGATGGTAGATTGGCTTTGGCGTTCTCACTGTAGCTAGTTCTGAATGTTTGTTAGTTATATTGCTGCAATTGTTGTCTGACGTTCTACTGAACTTTCGCTAAGAAACGGTGTTCTGCATGTTGTTACCTGATTGCAAGTTTTTCTGGGCTTATTTTGCCACCACGGCACAATCATCTTTAGTGGGAAAACATGCAGAAAGTTGTAGCAGATGCTGTAAATATTAAATAGAATACCCACTTGAGTGAACCGTTTTTTGTTAAGAGCCATCTACTCATAATTAGATTATAGTGGTAAATAATTATGTGCTGCCCGTGTATGCAGTATGCTTTAGTTCTGTGATACAGTATGGCAGAAGGAACGACCAATTTTACATTGTCATCATGTATATTTTCAACAAATTTGAGTTTCCATAGATTTCTTTGTGGGATTGCGAGGACTCGTAGTGGCTGTAAAAATGTGCTGATCATAAGCCAAGAGACTATAGATGCCAACGTGCTAAGTTTTCCATCTCAGTTAAAGTTTTTGCATAACTAGGTGAGCATAACTCCAGTAATGTTAGTAGGGTTCTGTGCATTTTTAAGAAACTGTTTTAACTGTTTCTACTTGCATTTGGTTAGTGATTTCAGTGCTTATTGGGTGATGTCGTCTGAAAGTAAGAACTACTTAGAAACATGATAAATTCATGAAGTTTTTGATGATGTGCGTGGTCATATAAGTAATCCAGTTATAGCCAACTCAGTCAACTATTGTTGGATATTATATCGTTGTGCTGGTATTGCTATAATTTTGCAGTATCTATATACAAAATCGTGGCTACCTCATGTGAGTTTGCTGCAGCTGCTGAATCGCTTGCATCTAGTAGCTGGTGTAGGCTGTTGACAATTTTAGTTGTCATGCGCTATCATGTCATGCTCCTTGCATGAATGCCAGTTTGCTCAGCACTTTTTATACTGCTTCATTCAGATCTTATTGGTTGCCGCGGTTCTCGTGGTTTTAGCAGTTTTTTTAACTCGGATCTACTAGAGGTGTACTCAGCGTTGTTATCAATGTCAGTGTTTTTTTACTTTTAACCTACAAGAGGGGGAGTGTGTTTTTATTTTATAATATAGCTGTTAGATGCAACACAGAATAGTATCATTAATTCATAGTAGAGTATGTACCCATTTTGCAGTGAATGGTTTTGGGATCTGTATCATCACATACTGATAGTGCTTTTGTGACAAAATCAAATACTCAAAATCATGCATTCAGAAAAGCATAACAGCAGTTTTCTTAAAAAATACCAGATTTTGAGATAAGCTACTACTGACCTGTTTCTGGTCAGCTGTTACTGTAGCCTTGCTGGTTTTTGCAGATTCTGAGTACTATTGTCACTATCCCATGAAAATGCTAACTTTTCCGCTTGAAGCGTGATACATTTTCCCTAAGTTTCAAGGCTCTGTATGTAAGGAAGCTAATCCATGCTTCTAGTGCTTTCAAATGATCAATTAATTCATCAGTATATTATCTGACTTAGCTGATAAAAATCTTGAACCATTGCCGGTTTTCATCATATTGTTGTTTAATGAGGTCTGTTGGGTAATCAAAACATGCCGAGTACACCTGAGAGTAGCATCTGCTTGATAGCAGCATGTGGTTGCTTGCTTGCCTTTCATGAATTTTTTGCCATGAAACAGTTTGTCATTATGTATTTCAGGTGACGTGTAAGATGTGTTAAAAATAACTCATCTATACTATATGCAGTGTTCAGTTGGGAAGTCATGTTAATGTGAAAGCAAAGCAGCTGTTAACGTGCATACTGCTCAGAGCAGTTGTATGTGTGGTCCATGCTTTTCTTAGTTATCATTATTACCATTTGTGAAGGGGCTTGGTGTGCCAGTTTTGCTTGCTACTATCAATACTAACTCTACTAATATACTAATTAGTTTACCTCCAGTTGATTGCAGTACAGAGTGTACATCTGAACAGCACTACTAAGGTGTGATTGAACTACAACAAATCTGCTGCATGCTGCAAGTTTTTTGTGCACCATTTTTGTTCCATCACTGTCAAGTTGATACTTTCATACTGTGTCGTGTAACTGCTAGCATTATAGTACTAACTTAAACTACAGTCTGACATGATTTGCATGGCCATTATTTGTACACTTGGAATCTTAATAAATATGCTCGGATATGCCGTAAATAACAGAGTATTCGTTATGTTTTTAAGCTTTGCGGACTTTGCTTTGAGCTTAGTGGCAGTGCAACAGGCTACTGCTAGACTGTTTTCTGTGCGACTGCGTACGTTCGTATGTTTAGAAATTAGTCGTTTGTTTTGTTGTTAGAATGCAATTTATTTGGTGCATACAATCATTGAAAATCTTACCCATTTCCAATTAAGTTAGAAAAGCTCAGCATTTATTGCAACTAATAATACCAACTTTCTTGGTATAAATATGTGCACGTGAGACTTTTTACTTCCTTGTACATCATTCACAGTGTGGGTCTTACTATGAGATAAAACTGAAAACATGCAGTGAATTGTGTCAGTAAAATATCGGACTAGGATGCTTGCATCTGTGACAATTTTCTTTTCATTGCAGCAACATCTGGCAATGAACAGTTGTTCCAGAGAGGGCAGCAGACGTTGCCAAAACGTCAGTGAACTAGCCACCAAAGGTTGTAATTCATTGAATTTATATTTTATAGCTTATCAGTTACTGTTTCATCGTGTCAGTTTGTTGAAAGCATTGCAGCTATTATGTGTTGTTCACTGTGCAGTAATGCATCGCCGTCGCAGTCATCGACCACACGTCCAGTTGCTGCCGCAAGCTTACGTCTTCGCGGTGTTCAGGACAAACCTGCCAGCTTATCTCAACAGATACCTCCGCCTCCGGAACCTATAGGTGCTCGTCCTCCCGAACCCCTCACTCCATCTGCTCTGTGAGTTCACTGTCAGCTTCAGTTGATATATACCACCTCTGTTCTCCAATAGACAGCATTATGAGATTGATGATTGTCTGGAGGATAACAGTCTGGAGGATAACAGAGAATATTATTACTTCCGCCAAGGAGGTTATGGTTTTGCCAGAGTTTGTTTGTCTCTCTGTGTGTTAGCAAGATAACTCGAAAAGGTATGTAAGGATCTTTCTGAAATTTTCAGGGAATGTCGGAAATGGCAAAACTTACAAGTGATTTAATTTTGGGGGTGATCCGGAAGGAATCCTGGATTCTGGATCACTTTGAAATTTTTGTTAACATTGCTTTAAATGGGGCATAAAATTTTGTTTCTCATCAATATGCTCGGCGGAGGTTTGCGCTCTCCGAGTGCTTTTCTAGTTAGAACTACCATTATGTTAATTGCATACACAAACCGTGGCGGTTCAGCTTGGCAGGTGTTGCAGATGACAGGACCATTGATTGTTAGTGCAAATTGTTTTTCAGTATGTTCCATTTCTTTACGTGTAACTTTGTGTTGCATCTGTCAAAGCACAAATGTTTGCAATAGTTGAATATTGCATGTGTCTGAACAGCCCCGGTGATACTACTGGCTCGTCTAAACATCCTGCGGTTTCGCCGACATCGGGCACAAAATTTCCACGTGGTATTTCCAGTCGTCGGACGTTCCACGGGCAGATTCCCGGGCGTCGGGGAAATGTTGGTTCTGGTGGAGGTGCAGCCGATGGCTCACCCAACACCCCGCAGCCGGCATTTGGCAACCAGTCAAGTCGACTTTCATTCCTCAACAAACTCACGTCCAAATTTGGTCGACGGTAAATTGCTAGCCATTCTAACACTAGTAGTGTAAAACAGAGTGATGTAAGCTGTGGTAATTCGGCCTCTCTGTCCTCGAGTTAGCAGACTTGTTGATCATATTTACAGTAACCTTGATTCACATTTAGAATCTAGTTTTTCATGTGAGATGTTAGCATTACACTACCTCGTGAAATACTAGTATTCGGAAACTAACTTTAGTATTTTGGAAGGTCAGTGTTTTGAGGGTGGTGTGATCACTAATTATCATCATGATCGTCATTTGCTATGTCAAAGGTAGCAGAAGAACATGCACAAAAGATGTAAAATGCAGTTTAAAAATGAAGCTTTAAAATGAAAGTGAGATCCGTCTGAAATTAAACCTGATTATTGATTAATTGCAAAATTATTGCTCAGTCTGTGAGTATAAGTTTGAAAGTTGGTCAGCATTTGATGCAGATGTTATCAACCTTTGTCTGTGCATGTGACATGTTAGTGTGTCAGTTTTGTGTACTGCTGGTGTACAGTCCAACGAGTGACAGTCGTGATGTCGTCGGCCAGCATCTGTCCCCGGTTCCATCGACCACTCCCGGCTCATCCAAGCCACGCTCTCTACGCTTCACCTGGAGCATGAAAACCACGAGTGCGATGGACCCGAATGACATGATGCGCGAGATTCGGCGTGTTCTCGACGACAACAACTGCGATTACGAACAGCGCGAACGATTCCTTTTGCTGTGTGCGCACACCGGCAGCGCGGGTGCTGGTGACTCCATCGTGCAGTGGGAGATGGAAGTTTGCAAGCTGCCTCGTCTCTCGCTGAACGGAATTCGGTTCAAGCGCATCTCTGGAACGTCAATTGGGTTCAAAAACATTGCGTCTAAAATTGCCAATGAACTGCAGCTATAACTTGTACTGTTTAGGATAGATACTTTGCATGTCTTGTCATCTCGTTTTTCTGTCATTTGAATGGGTAATGGTGACTGAGGATTGGTAAGTTTGGCCAGATGTCGTGCATTCTCTTTTGGCTTGTATAGCTAACCGTGTTTGTTTTCAGATGCTGTGTGAGTCTTTCATTCGACAGATGTCAGCCTGCAGTCAGCACTGTTCATTCAGTCTTATCTTCTTGTAAGAACATTGTTAGCTAACCCGGATCAGTCAAGGCTTTGTGTGGTGACGTGCCAAGTGTCGGTGGGTAGTTTAGAACTTGCAGAGAATTGTTGCAACATATATGGTTGTACTAGTTACTGTACTGGTGCTGGTTAGCGAATAACTGCAAGTGGACTGATGTTTAGTGAAACTTATGTCATGCTGACTATACAACGTACTTAGATCATCAACTTGTGGTTATTATATTTCCGGTAACGAGACTGTCGTACATGTTGGCATGTGCCAGTGCATAACTAACAACAATTCTGCATGCAGTGTGTTGGTATAGGCTTTTCGAGTCAATCTGGTCATCGTCATTAGTGGAAGTTGTGATGGTTCCGTGAGGTGTATCAACACCAACCAACATGTGTTCTTTTTTTTATTTAGTCATTCTAAATGTCTTAGGCGTTTTGTAGACATCAGGACTGTGCTTCATCTGATGTGCGTTATCATCATCCTGTTGATTTCAGTTTGTTTGTATGTACACTACAATTATAGATCGTGTGTTACGTAACATAATTTATGTGCTGCACTTATCGCATGCAGGTGATTTTCATGGTTCTTGTGAATCACCAGGTTGTAAAATTTTGACTTTTGATTTTTTATTCGCAGCACTTGTATGAAATAAATGATGCTGGTTGCGAAAAGTTACGATATGAACTTTCTGTTTTTATTAGAAACAGTGCTGGCATTTGGATTTATTTCTGATGAGTGGATAATTTGCAACTTAAATAAGTTGAATCAAAATTATAAAAAAATTTATCTGTTTGTCAGGCACACATTTAGCAGCAAATATGTTGCACTTTTTTCATCAGCGGGGGTTATCATAACCCATAATGTGGCATAAAAAGATGGTGTGGAAAATGCTGAAGTTTAGTGACTTTATAAATTTGTTTTCACCCAGTGGGAACCCTTTACTCATACATCGTAAAAACTCCTTGAGGACTTTAGAAAAGGGTTTTATTGTCTGGCTTGATGCATCTGTATTTCTCATGCTTTTTCTATTTCTCTAAATCTGTACTGCAGCATTGGATGTTGTTAGTCAGGTAAAAGACTGCCGTGCATGAATCACCAGTGTTTTGGTACTGCGAACTGTGTTTGTGGTAATGATTGCAGCTTACTATAATGACCATTGTATTTGTGTGCTTTTCAGCATAGTGGTATCCCATTGAAGTGAACATTGTTGCATTATGTATGCAGTCACTGGCTGACTACCACACAACTCAGAGCAACTATGAACTAGATAACTAGGGTTTTTTTGACTGCATATTGTCCATGCATTGAGAAGGTTTAAGAAAGGTACGATTAATTTGTGCGTTCCAAAGCTATGCAGTTCATCGCACCATTTGTGAACTAATGCCCTAGGAAAACCAGCGTGATGTCCAGCTTTTCAAATGGTGTATGTGTGGCTTTCTGTTGTACAGTGTTTTTGTATAATGTCAGTTACGGGACTGGCTTTGAAAGACCAACTTTCCAGTCCAGTGTTGCGTTCTCATTAACAGTCCACTGTGTCATATCATATGTTGCTGCCGTGATTGTGGGTCAGTATACTTAGACTGTATTATTGGCTGCAATTGTTTGACTTATGACTGTGTTGTAGCTGCTGCGTATTATTTAATGCCATAGCACGTGGACAGAAAATTCTGTTGTGAGATTCAGTGACCATGTGTATCTGCTAAATCTAAATGACTTGAGACATAACCTGAATATTAGTTTTGTTTGATGCAAACCTTGAATCTTGCTACCCGTGAAACAGTGCCTCCATTACTGTCAATTCTAGACTTATCCACTGAACATGTAAAAAAAACTAAACCTATGAAGTCATTGGACTGTCAATTTTCAAATTGTCCAAAGCCTGTTAATGTTGTGGTTGTGCAGTGCATTATGTAGAACACCTATTATCTACAGGGTGGTCCAGCTAAAGTGAGGCCAACTTACATTTTTGCTGGTAACATTTGAATGCATAGGTAAAATTCAATGATTTTTTACAAATGTAAACTGCAT
>Ga0209671_1004650_pt1 | contig 13673 bp, 12 predicted proteins | sample WorMetHERISLAND2_2_FD_187401 | JGI IMG/M metagenome (GOLD analysis project Ga0209671, IMG submission 187401) | Marine gutless worms symbiont microbial communities from Max Planck institute for Marine Microbiology, Germany - Olavius geniculatus... | ecosystem: Host-associated > Annelida >... | reverse complement strand
ATTGGCTGAGGGGTTTCAGATCTGCGCGGGGTCGAATTTTGCCATTCTCCATTGACTTAGCCGGTCGCCATTAACACAGGGCTGCACTACCGCACGCCTGTGAAATGCTGTAATGACTTCACAGTGATGTAAGTTGTTTGTAACATGTCATTTGCATGCATCTCGTAGTTAAATAAGCAAGTCCAAGTGTAATTGGTTGATCGATTTCCCATCTATTTCTAACTGTTTTTCACAACTTAGACTAAAGTTTAGTTGAACTTTGGTTTAAGTCTGAGTACAGACTTAGCTTTCAGTCAGCGAATTGGCTTACTGAAAGTCTAAGTCAAAAAGTGAAGTTACACATTGTGTCATTTATCTGGCAGCACTGCACTTGTTGAGGGTTTGATATTTGTGATTACATTTAGTTTTGTTTGCATAATTAGTCGTTATTAGCATCATCGTGGCACAAAGTATTCTCTTGTATGCTGATCTGCAGCATAAAGCATGTTGTCTGCATCAGTGTGAAATGTATAAACAGATGCGCAGAAGTCCGGAATGGCAGGGAAGCTCAAAGAGCCAGGATTTGATGGTACGGAGATTGACGAGGTTGCCAACATCAATGACATGGATGAGTACTTAGAACTGTTGTATGAGGACGTCCCAGAGAAATTGCGAGGCACTGCTCTGATTCTTCAACTGTCACGGAACCCGGATAACCTTGAGGAACTCTTCCAGAATGGTTCGTTCTTCCATCCATGTGATTGGTGTATCTCATGAATCGTTAAAAATGCATAACTGATAAACAATGCTGAAATATGCAGAAACTTGAAATCCGGCCTTAAAATTTTGCTGAAATATTAATCCGAAACCCTTAAAATTGAACTTTGGTTGCCATACATCTAACAAGATTGCATACGTTGTTTGTGATGTGATTTTCTGGTTTTTCATTGATTATTGAATCGCTTGATTTATATATTCATTCGTTCATTCATCCATTTTTCTATCCATTTATTCATTCATATGCCATTCATATATTTGTTGATTGATTGATGAATTGATTTTAAAAACTGTCTGGCTGATTGATTTTTTTGATTGACTCTATGACGAAGACCAGTATGTGTTGTTCACACAGAGACAACAGTTGGTGCGTTGGCTCGAGTTTTGCGTGAAGACTGGAAGCGAAGCACGGAGCTCGCAACTAACATTGTCTACATATTTTTCTGCTTCTCCAGTTTCTCTCAGTTTCACGGAGTCATTGCGCACTTCAAGATTGGATCTCTGTGTATGGGCATCGTCGAGCATGAGCTGCGCAAATATGATCTCTGGCTCGATGAGCTCAACGTCAAGAAACAAACTAATATCCTCTTTGCAAAACACACATTTGCATGTCTTCTAGCATTTACATCTGTGTCTGAATTCTGCTCCTGCTACTAGCACAGTTGCTTTTAGTTTTTCTTTAATTGGCCAGTTTCTTCTGAGTTACTGCAGATGTGGTTGGGTCCTCAGAAGTAACCTGTGGATCAGGTTTTTACGGTATGAATAATCTGCAGTAACTATGTGAAAGAATTTGTTAAACCATCAGAAGTTTTACTGTGAATTGTGTCCATGTTGGATTCACAAAAATCTCTAGATTCATACTTAGGGTTTTGTTTGTTTAACATTTTTAGAGAAATCTGTGCACTGACAAGTCACATCTGATCAAAAACTTTAAGAACAATTTGATATATGCCAGCAATTGTTGCATTGTTATTGTGCTCAGAAATGTTGTGATGGCACTTCCTGTCCTAGGTTTCGGTAGGCTGAAAAATGAACAATTCAGTTTTAGACCTGGATTTGAATGTGCCTAGAGCAATAGCAGCTTTAGTGTTCACAGAGGGTTTATGAAGCAGGAACGAAGTGAGAATGCAGTAGATCGTATGATTTCGTTATTTTCATATTACAATCAGTATGATAATGCATGATAGGAAGTCTTTCGGATTACTTGGGAAGTTGGGCAGATGTGATAACACAGCTTTGGCTATAGCATAATGTAGCTGGTTGGTTGTTTGTTAAATTACACGATACACGCCCTGATTCTTTCTGAGACTTTGGCGCTTTATAAGTCATTTACTTACTTACTTACTTACACCTGTTGTTGTCCATGACTGAGTTTTACTGGAAGCTACAAAGGACGATGCGCAGGCTAAGAAAATCTACCAGAAGTCAAACAAGCAGTTTGTCAGCCTCGTTCACAAGCAAGAACAGCTTCTACGTGGTATGTATTCTAGTACGGTCGGTAGTTTAGTAGTGTAACTGTTAGAACACTGGACTTATGATGAAAAGGTCACGGGTTCAATTCTCAGTCAGGTTGTTATCACTGCTGTGATGGGTGACTGTCTGTTTGTCTGTGGACAGCTAAACCATTTTGGTATATTGCCAGCCACTGAGGTCAACTCAGCCTCCTATCCCTTTATGGTAGGTAAAAAAAAGTAAATTGACTACTGGTCTTCTTGGCCATAGTTAAGGTGGGATGCATTTATCTGTATCAGGTGGCAAGTAGTACTGTGTGAGCCCATGTGTCTGTAGCTCTCTGATGGGTTTCCAAAAAGACTTGTAATATGCTTCCCTTAAAGGTCCATGGCCACTGTCAAACTCGCTCACGCAATTTATGTAGATTTAAATTATACGTTTAACCTCGCGTATATAATATGTTGATTTGAGTTTCATAAATATACAAAATTAATGTGCAATTTCAAACGAAATGTGGCATTATGTTACGTTAGGTGAAATATTCTAATCTATCAGTGCTCCTATTGACGTCATGACCCTAGCTCATATAGGTCATGAATATTAATGGCCCAGCCGACGACGTCATCATTCTAGGCTAGACCATGACGTCTGTAGGCTAAACTCATGACGTCACCGTGGGCCATCATGGCGGTGCGTTTTCTACATCATTTTTGTAGATTGTCGAATTCAAAGGTAAATTTTTCCGTGTTGACAAAATGCTGAGTGCCAATATTACTGTCAAACTTATCAGAAAATTCTACACTTTCAGGAAAGTGGATAAAATGTATATGTTAATTTTGGTATCCGTGGTTCTTTAACCTCTTAAGCAGCAGTAGTGCTAGTGGTGGTAGTAGTAGTAGTTGTTGTTGTTGTTGCAGCAGCAGTAGTAATAGTATCGTTGTTGTTGTTTGCCAGTGTCGTACTACCTGTTGCTGAACCTATCTGAAGATCTTAAAGTGGAACTGAAGATGAGGAACAAAGGCATTGCCAAGTCACTGGTCAAGACACTCGACCGAGACAATGTCGAGTTGCTGATTCTCGTGATATCATTTCTGAAGAAGCTCAGCATTTTTGTTGAGAACAAAAATGACATGGTACGTTTGCTGGGAATGTAAACATTCAACATGTTGCGTTCATCTAGTACAGACAATAAAAGCTAGTAGTCATACGATGCATAAAATTGTAGTTAAACTGACAAGCAACTTGGAGACTTGGCTTGTATTAAAACAACTGCCCTAAAACCCCTGGCTTGTTTTAGAGACCTGGCTTCTACTTTAGATCTTGGCTTATTCAAAGTTTTATGGTATTGTAATCAGTTTCAGCCTAACACTTGTTCAGCCATATTTTAAAATAAACTAATTTGAATGATTGATATTACTGAAACCTATGATTTGTTGTAGACTTGTTGTTTTATGTTTCGAATTTTGTTTTCTTTAAATTTGTACATATCGGAAGGTTTTATCTGATCTTTTATATGTTGTACATTATTGGTCATTGTTGTAGGTGGCTATTTTTTGATTGATTATTGCAGAATGAGCTTGATTTGCTGAGTTTTGGTGTCTCAGAGTGAAGCCGGGATCGTGGAGAAGTTGTACAAATTGGTGCCATGTGAGAATGAAGATCTGCTCAATATCACCCTGCGGCTGCTGCTCAACCTCAGTTTCGATGCGGACGTTCGTAGCAAAATGATCAAAGTTGGGATGCTTCCGCGACTTGTTGGCATTCTCGGTATATCGCTGAAAAACTACTGTGGATTGTTTTCTGAGGATTTTGTATGCTTTTACTTTAGTCATTAGTGTTGTCGAGAAAGGTACCGGGGTATTCAAAGAGAATTTCTCTTGTGTTCCCAGAAAAGTTGCTATGGCCACTGAGATTGTTTGTTTAAGTCATTATGTGGATTACTGTAATGTACGTTTTTGTTTGCAGCTAGTAACGTTCTGTGCATATGTAAGTTATCTGTTTAGCCAACAAGAGCCGTGCATTGATCATACTATGCATATGCATGTTGTCATGTGCAGCCAATGAGAACCACGCATTGATTGTCCTGTATATTCTCTATCATATCAGTATTGACGACAAGGCCAAGTCTTTGTTTGCTTACACCGACTGCATTCCCGTGGTCAGTTCAGACTATTTACTACCGATTTCTCACTGGTTTTTTTGCCAAATAGTTGCTTTAATTCCGATTTTCAAATTTGTCAAAACAGTGCTTACTCTGAGAAGGATTTCTAATTATTGTTGTTATCTGTCCCATTGCTACAGCGTAGCATGGGACAGATTATAAAATCACTTGCGTCTGTCTGTCAGTCTGTCTGTAAACATTCCTACGGTCACAATTTTGATTCGATTCTGATGAAATTTTGCACAGTGATTTGGGGCTCGAAAAGTAAGATTGAGTTTGTTTGGGATAAAAATCTGATAACTCCTTTCACTATTTTACTCCAACTTTGAAAAAATTTGCATTACGGCCTATGGAGATTTCAAAGCGGTATAACTCGGTCTTGTATGGGTTAAAGTAAAGAAGATCAAAGGTTGCTAGACAGCAGCTGGGCCGATGCAATGCAGCAGCTATAGCAGTTAGTTGCTGCTAAGATTCGCTTGATTACAGACGTGTGTGACTCGCACTTCTTTCTTTTCAGTTTTATGTAATTACCTTCCCACGGCCCGCTACCTAAAAGACTGAATAAGGAAAAGGGGGAATAATCAAACACCCTTACACGTTGCTGTTTGTAAGTAAGTAAATATCAGGCTTATGTGATATGGAGCTGTCAGTTGGGCATTGTGGTAAGGTATTTGGCGCCTAAGGGCGGGTTTCTGGATCTTAACTAGCCGGTCAAGTTAGCGTTAACTGGCAGATTTGCATAACTCGCGTTTCCCGTTGCACTAACCAACGGTCAAAATGGCCAAAAATCTGGTCGAAATCGGCCAGTTAGCTAACTGTCGATCGTAGTTATCGTATTTAACGCAACTTTTGTACCATTTTGCAAGCAGTTAATTGAAGAATGTGATAATATAGAAAGACTTTTACCATATAGCAATGTCTTCAAAACGCACGAGGAGACGTTTGCTGCTACAAATTTTACTACAAAATCCATTCACGAATGGACAAAATGGCTGTTCGCAATTGCTTGGCTGGCTCGTGGGCTGGCTGATGAGCGCTTGCGCTCATTAATATTCATGATGCCTGCCTACGCTAGGCGGAAATGATTAGCGCTGTGCGCATCGTTGCTAAGCAACTATAGTTTACCATTCAGTTAGCTAACGGCCAGTCAAGGTTTTGTTCAGAAACGTGCACAAACTTAACTAGCAAGTTACAATTAACAGACGGTTTACTAACTGATCAGTTAACTAAAAGATCCAGAAACCGGCCCTGAGACTTTTTGCTTTTAAGCTACATAATTAGACTGAAAATTAAGGGGGAAACTGTCTAACTTAATCCTGTGTAGTAGGCAGTCTGCTTTGCTGGGATTAAGTGGGGTACGTTTACTTTCTTGGTTTGGCAGTGTAAACTTGTATCTGCCTGAGTGAGGGTTAATGAAACTTCAGTCAGCACTGCCATATGAACTTTGTGTTGAATTGTTAAATTATGTGGAGGTATATCTGAAGCTGGAAGTCATAGAATCAGTCCTACGTCATAGGAAGTCATGGAAAATAAACCAATCGCTAACCCAATTTTAGACCTGTGTGCATGTTTTTGGCCTTTACATACATTGTTGTTGTTTACTTTCAACCAAGTTTGACTATGTATTCTGTGTATTTGCAGTTGTTAGTTGAAAATAGTTTGTTTAAACATATTAGCCTTGCACACACAAAGGAATTAATTTAGTAAATGTTTATGAAAATTTGACTTGTTTGATATCCGCATGATTAAACATGTCTGGAAAGATATAGAAAATGGACATAAATATTTCCGGGATTTCTTGGAAAACACATGCAAGAAGGTCCTGGAGAGTTCCGGAAAAACCAAACACTGTCCGTGTTGTGGGTGTGTAGGTGATGAAGATGCTGTTAGACCCTGCAGCCAAGCAGCTGCAGCAGCCGCAGTCCGTGGTGCAGCCTGCAGTAGGTGTGGAGGTCCTGGCACTGTGTGTCAACCTGGCAGCCAATGCCCGCTGTGCGCAACTCATCTGTGAGGGTCCCGGACTCAAGCTCCTCATGCGCAGAGCTTTCAAGAGCAAAGATCCCATGTTGATGAAGATGATTCGCAACATCTCAATGCACGACGGACCGACAAAAGCACTCTTCATTGTACGTCTGCTGCTTACTGCATTTTTTATACCGGTTAGCACATGGAGAAGCGTAATGCATCGGTACGTGCTTTATGTAGGCGGAGCCATCAGACATTTTTTGCAAAACTGCACTCTATGGTTTAATTTTGTAAACTGGGCTTCTGGTCAAGTTACATGATAACCCCTATGCCCAGGCTTGGGGGGGTGCATAAAATAGTGGATCGTACATGCTTTATGTAGATCAGGCAATCGGACTGTTTTGGAAACGATTGACATTATCTGTGGTTGCATTGAATGGTGGTCTCGTTGATACTGTGTTTATTTTCTGTTTAGCGAGTCGCAGGTTTGACTCTAAACAGAATTGCAAGCTTTTAGCCGGCTTCAGTCATGCGTGTCTGTGCACTGTTTGTATATTTTGTGTTCTGTTGGTTGTCAGGACTACATTGGTGACCTGGCCGGAGTGATAAACAAAGACTGTGTCAACGAGAAAGATGAGGAATTTCTTCTGGAGTGTGTTGGGACTTTGGCAAACCTGACGATTGCCGATCTCGACTACGAACTGCTGCTAAATGAGTTTAAGTTGGTTCCTTGGATCAAACAAGTCCTGCAGCTAGGTATTACATTGCAGATGTTTGTATTATCTTTCACACTTTTGTTACATGGGGTTAGACGTGGAATGAAACATTGTTTAGAGACTTTGCCGAAATGATGAAAATATATTTCAACTTTTTAACCAAAGTTATATCAACTCAGCCTTCTATTCTGAGTGACAAATGACCAGCATGTCTGCTGTGTGACAGGTAGTGCTGCAGTGTGTGTCTGTGTCAACTCAGCCTCCTACCCTGAGTGGGCAGTGACTACACAGTGTGGCAAAGAAAGTAGCCACCTAAAGTTTTTTGCTGTTTTCTCAACAACCGTTCAGAATTTTTATTTGGAATTTTACAGATGTATTTAGCGAATTGTTCTACATTTAAGCGCCAAGTAAAATTTGATTCCGTTGAAAAATGACGAAAAAATAAACTTTTTAACATGACCTTTTACCGATTTTTTAGCATTAAAAAATGTTGAAGCTAAAAATGCTATTTAATTTTTACAAGTAAAATTTGAGGTAATGCTCATGGGATGCACGAAAGCCTGTAGCAGTTCCTACCCGCAGGCAGTCATCCATCGCAGTACTAACCGGGCCTGGCGTAGAGTAACTTCGTTTCAGCCGAAACGCGTTACCAACTACACCATGCCACCAACGCCAGTACCGTGGCGCCACTTTGTGAATGATATAGCCTTGTGTCACAGCAAAAAATCCACAAAACCCCCTATTTTGGCGTTCAAGGTCATTCAAGGTCATTGAATTTGGCGCCAAACGAAAGCCAGTGTACAACTTCCTATTAGTGATTAATAGTAACCTAGGCCCTATCTTGCACCGTTACTGAAATATAGCGACTTGTTGGCCAAAAATCGCAAATTTTTTCTACCCCCTCTCATTTAGCACCCTCGTTCGGGGTGATCCCCTTTGAATTTATGGAAAAGCTTTACGATTCCTGAAACCAGAGTCTTCCGGGCAGCCAACCGTGAAAATTTGGCAATTCTAGCTTGCACCATTTTTTACTGATCCACCTGTGTGATGGACAGACAGACAGAATTGTGATGGCTAAAACCGGTTACCATGTTACTGCCAATGACGTCACAGTGATGCTTTGATAAAGAGTAATTTATTTTGTCTATACATTGTCACTAAATTATCGTTCTTTTATAGCAATCGCTGGCTGCCCACCGAATTTATCTTCCAGCAGGTTGGCATGCCAGCATACACAACGCGCTGCGCACAGAACTGGCTGTGGGCCAGCTGTCCAGATTTCATCACAAAGAAACAGTGGCCTCTAAATTCGCCGAATATAAACTCAATGGACTATCACATGTGGGGTGCAATGTTGGAGGCTTACTGCAAGCTTTAAACAAAGCTGAAAACAATGGCCAAAATCAAGGAAGCACTTCAGGTTATATGGGGCAACCTGCCTCAAGGACTGATCGACTAGGCTGTGAAAGACTTATCACATTAAGCGACTGAAGGCGCTGGTGGTGGACATTTCGAACATTCACAGTGACAATGAAATTCTGGCATCTGATCATTTGTTAACTGTATTGTTTCAACGATGTTATTGAATTGGTGTTGTAGCTTGAACATTTTTGAATGCTGAAAAATCCGTAGGTGGTCACGTTAAAAAGTCTATAACTGCGTTGTTTTTTAACAGAATCACATTTTACTTGGCAGTTAGATGTATAAGGTTATAGCAAACAAAGCTGTAAAATTGCAAATTAAAATTCGAAACGGTTGCTGAGAAAACGACAAAAAACTTTAGGGGGCTACTTTTTTTGCCGCACCGTCTAGTGTGCCTTTTGTTGTGACAGGTAGTGCTCATGATGATCTAGTTCTGGAGGTGACTATGCTGGTTGGAACTGTATGCAACGATGATGCATGCGCTAGGATGCTTGCTCAAGCCGGAGTCATCCAGTCTCTTATTGAACTGCTCAACGGTAAATAACTTAGCTCAGCTCTATGTTCTTAGTGGGATGAGAAACTGCAGCGTGGTTTCCGCGGTCAGCAAAAGTCGGGATTTTAAGAGTTGAGGGTGTGTCAAAGAAAATGCATAGGGTCAGGGAAAAGTCAGGAAAAAACAAATTTAACACCAAAGAGTCCAGAAAAATATGTCATTTTGACACTGTAATATCAAAAATTTTCTGGGGAGGAGCAGTGCCCTTTTTCCAGATCTATCCATTTGTGGGTTGCCTTAACACGGGCATTTTTTTCTCTGCAGGTACAGTGTAACAAAGTTTCGATGTGAAATAATGGGCTTACCATTGGTTTATTAGTGTCATGCATAGAGAAGTTAGTTAGAGAAAATCATTTATTTTATCTGGAAAAGTCAGATAGGTCAGGGGAAATAAATTCTGCGAAGTAGTAGGAACTATGACTCGATGGTATAGTACTAGTACTTACTGTGTGTCTGGATGCTAGCTCGATCTGGCATCATTCAGTTTCTCATTAAACTGCTCATGGTAACTTAGCCTCCTATCCTTAGTGGGATGAGAAACTGTAATGGTATGTTCCAGGATGCTGGCATCATCCAGTCTTTTATTGAACTGCTCAATGGTAGCTCAATTCATTTTGGTGTCTGCTTTATCTTAGCTTCCTGTTCTTGGCAAGATGGGTAGTGAGGAGTAGCTTGCCTATTGTGAGATGTATGGTAATGGCTTAGTGTGGCTGAGTGTGATGATGGTATGACTGCTAGCTGTAGTAGTAGACTAGTAGTAGTAGTAGTAGTTGTTGTTGTTGTTATTGTAGCAAAGCAGGAGGATGATGAGATGGTACTGCAGATCGTCTACGTGTTCTATCAGATGATATTTCACCAGTCGACGCGTGAAGTGATTATAAAGCAGACCCAGGCGCCGGCGTACCTCATAGATCTGATGCATGACAAGAACCGAGAGATATGCAAAGTCTGCGACAACACGCTCGACATTATCTCTGTTAGTTTTTTTATTTTCTGTAATTATTATAATATAAATTATATATGATATATTTTATCTAATTATATAATCTCTCTCTTTCTTTCACTATTGTGTTGTTCACTGTGTAGTGTTTACAATTTAACGATGATTAATAATTTCATAGGTCAACTAGTGCACCCTTCCTTATTGATGTGCAATTCGCAACCCTGATCTAGTCCTTTGACCTTTTGCATTGAAACTTAGCACAACACTTACTCCTGCTTTGGGGAATGTTTGCAATGATTTGTGATGTTCTGCCTCTTTTTGTTTCTTTGCTGCAAGATCATACAGAACAAATGGATAGGGAGGTTACATAATTCACTACGGTATTATGATAATGTGATTCGGTAGGAGTTTGACGAGGAGTGGGCGAAGAAGATTCAGATTGAGAAGTTTCGTTGGCACAACTCGCAGTGGCTGGAGATGGTCGAGTCACAACAAGTTGATGACGACGCAGCTCTGATGTATGCGGATGACTCCAGCGCTGCCGGGGGTCATGTCTTCCTGCATGATGCCGATATGCTGGACCAATCAGACCTCTTCTATGCAGCACATGGTATGACATTGTTTTGATGTAAAGGACTAACTGGTCGAAGGGTGCTTGTAGCTCTTTACACAAACCCCATTGCAGGGCAGGGATTACTCACGCTGAATGTGCCCCACCTAAATCTCAGCAGGTACTCAATTTACCTACCCCATAGGGATGAAAGGCTGAGTTGATCTGGCTGGCTGGATGTATATGAAAATGGTTTACCTGTCTGCAGATCACCATCCATCTAGGTTGGTAGTAACCACTTGGTATATAGCGACCCGACCAAGAGTCAAACTTATGACCTTTTGATCGTGAGTACTGCATTCTAACCTTTACGCCGGTCAACCAGCCCTATATTAAATGAAATCTACAATTCGTTTACTTATCTACTTGCTTTCTATAGAAGAAAAAGACTTCACATAGACAGTTCATTCCGTGGGAGCTTGTCCTTTTTTCTCAATTAAGCCAGCATAGAGCCCAAGTCAGCTGGATGACCAGCTCTGCTAACAGTCGGCACATTTGACCAACGGGGTCAGTATGCCAGCAGTTCTGATAACAGGGCTAACTGTTACGCAGAACTTGCTGTTTTTTTCCCTGCTGGTGTCTGTAACCATTGCCAGGTTCTCATTTTGCCTGCTCACTGATGGAGGGACGGCCAGGTTGAGTTGCCCAGGGTGTTTTGGTTGAATACCGAGACTCTCTCTCTCTCTCCTTCAGGCTGGTTTAGATCCCTCGGGTGAGGGGTCAGCCTCACGGGTTCTCCGTATCCACTTGGCTCTGTTCTCCTTGTCCATCAGGTCGACCCGCAAGTCCTCCATGTTGTACTTTACGACGTCGATCCACTTTTTTCTTTGTCTTCCCCTACTCCGTTGTCCACGTACGTCTGCTTCCAAGATTCTCCTGACACAATCCTCCTCTTCTTGGCGTTGTACATGCCCAAACCATCTCAACCTTGCTGTTGAATAACGAGACAGTATACTTGCAATTTTTTTTGACTTGATGTGCATATATTAAGTGTGTTAAATGATTAAGATTGTTTGTATCATCAGGATTTCTGTTAATCTTGCATGATTTGATTTTTGCTAATTGGTGCTCAGTTAGCGAACGTGAACTTCCATTTATTTATTGCTTCATCATTTCTTTATGTTTTCTTTGTCTGTGAAATTGTGGAAATCACTTAGATTTTTGCTGGACTTGCTGTGATTATATAGTGTCTTGTATTCAGAGAATGTCATTTTATTTTTAGTTTTATATTTACAAATTTTACGTGCTGTCATTTTTAGTATGGGTGTTCTTTTTTGCCTGTCATTAGTTTTAGTCACTTTTTGAATCTGTAGTTGCAGCGTGTTAGTCTTTTTGGCTCTACTTTCTATCACTGGCATTTTTAGTATTATATTTTTCTTTGCCATTACTTTTGTACATTGATGTTGCATTTTGTTTAGCAAAAGCATTTGAAATTCTTGTTACTATTGCATTGTTTTCATTTTGCAAACTTTTTTGATTTTGCTGATCATTTCTGCAGAGTATTTGCATCGGTTGTAACGGAGTTTACTTTTTTACCAAAAATGATTGTTTCGTCTTTATTTTTCCCTGTCTTTAAAATGGACAACGTATTTTCAGATGTGTTTGGGACGGGCAATGATATTGACTGGATGTGTGAGTAAATTGTATTTATTAATTTATTTATCAATGTATTAATGAATGCATTAATCATTTATGCATGTTCGCATGATTACAGACAGTTAAGGTTTATTTAATATCTGTTATCGTTCTGTTACAGCAAGTGAAATCCTCCAGTTGTTTTTGGTCAGAATTTGCCATGTTATTTTAAAACATTTCTTGTCTCTGCAATTGTGCTATTTCAACATATGACTTGTAAGTACCTCTGATGGATGTTATCATAAATGCTCTAATATTTCTTGAAACCACTTCATTTTTCTTATATTTGAAATTTCAGACCAGTCTACAGCTACTACGCATTGCCAGTGGGCAAAAGCTAGTAGTAGTAATATTTAAATTCATTATACGTTTATAGCTGTGGAGGATTTGACTGATTGTGTTCCATTTGCTTTTAATGCTTTGCTACCATCGTGTCTTTTAATTAACTGGTTGATTCCAGTGGTGCACTCGGTGCAACTCTTTTTGGTTGAAAATATTTAATGACTGACAAACAAATGGCAAATTTTTTACAGCACCTCTATGATAAAATCATTTGTTACTGCCAACTTAATGCCAAACTGATGCCAAAATTATTGAGTTCTGCTCACACTTTTGAAGAATAATGCCAAAAAGTGCCAAATTCTGAACTAAGATTATTGCAGCAAAGTTTTTTTTTAAATACCAAACTTTACTCATTTGGAATTTTTAAACACCAGTTGGCAGCCTTTCTGATGCACTGATGCAATTCGCCAGTTGATTAAACAACACAATATATACTGTTGTAGAACTTTTCTTATTGCATGATGTCAGTTTTTAGTGGCATGTTAACGTCTATTTGTAACTGTTTGACATCATGCTCTGCACTTTCTAGCTTACAGTGCTACACTGCCAATGCCTTATGTAGCTGGCGTTAATATGTGATGATATTTGATAAATATTTTGACAAATATTAATGGTTAATATTTTTAGTCAGAGGACAGAAAAAATTCCAGTGCATCAAAGCAATTCAGGCCGCACACTTATCAAGATATAGTCGTAAAGCCAGAGTGAAGTTTTGGTGGGTAAAGTTGCCAGGAGCCAGACAGACTAGCTGTAGTCAATGCTGATGGTTGGTGAGGCTTGGACTGGTGTATTTTTTGCTGTAATGAATAAAAATGTAACTCAGAGCTAGTGAAAGATGAACAATAGGCGTCTTTGATTAATTTGTAACCCTCTTTGGACAGCAGCATTCTAACGGACATTTTGAGTAATTTTCGGATTTTTTTGGGCTAGACTGTTGACCTGCGTGCAAAGTATGGTGGTGGATGACTCCTTCCCGGACTTCTACTGCTGCTGCTGCTGCTGCTATTACTATCACCACCACTATTGTGCTGTGCTGTAGACGGTTATGATGCTGGGGCAATGTTGATGGATGGCTCGTCTCCGGACCTGTACGATGACGGGCTGATGTACAACGGACC
>Ga0209671_1004647_pt1 | contig 13678 bp, 8 predicted proteins | sample WorMetHERISLAND2_2_FD_187401 | JGI IMG/M metagenome (GOLD analysis project Ga0209671, IMG submission 187401) | Marine gutless worms symbiont microbial communities from Max Planck institute for Marine Microbiology, Germany - Olavius geniculatus... | ecosystem: Host-associated > Annelida >... | reverse complement strand
AATCTTCATTACCCTAAATTAGGCATTTGCCTGCACTCCCATGTGCCCGAGTTCACTGAACTCAAAAACTCACTGCCAAAAAGTCCAGATTTAAATTCTGTGAATTATTCAGTGTGGGGGCATTGCAACAGATAGCATGGTCACAAAATTTCAGTAACTGACCAGCTAAAGTGTGTGCTAATCGAATGCTGGGCTCAGCTGATCCTGAACACATTGACTCCAGCGATCGATCAGCTGCCTAAAAGAACTGATGGCGATTATAAATGCCAAAGCTGGGCAACTGCCTATATCAGATTTCATCTAAACTTAACATATGTGTGTTAATGATTGCTGATATTTCACTGTATGCTGGATGAAAATCAACTTAAATTCATGTGTTACTGCCAATTTAACATGATTTTAGGGGTGGGGCAGATTGTGTAAATCAGACAAAGAATATTTAAATGCTGAGACATGCAAGTTGTACACTTCTTCTGTACATAATTTCAAAACTTTTGGCATATTACGCACCTTTCCATCAATAAACAATAAAAGCTCAAATGTCCATGTTAAATCCATGTGTTATAGTCAAAGTTGGCAGAATTTTGAGGGTGACAAATATTTATGCAATTAGGCAAAGAATATTTAAATGCTTTACTATGCAAATTTGTCACTTATTCTTTACAGCATTCTGAAACATTTGACGTATCACATGTCTTTCTAACGCTAACCATTGCTGAGTTATCAACGCTCAAACAGGTCCGGTTTTTTTTGGCCCATCCTGTAAGTATATCTTTGTCCCAACAGAGAAATCCTAGCTGTGAATGCAAGAATTACAAAACAATATTGGTTTTAGCTGCAACAACATCACTCATGCTGCTCAACCTGGCAATAAGCAGAAATGACACGTAGAAGTTAATATGCAATGATAACTTACAAGGCTTATCACTGGTTGCCAACGAGCTTTCACTTGCCACCTTCACAGAGTAGTCTTCTTCCGACAGCACCTCACTGTCACTGTCTGCACTGCGACCCGCTGCCAACAGCAAACAAAACCACGACAAATCACAATATTCATTATCGTTTCAGACGTATGAAACACAGTCACTTATTTCTTTGTTTTCACCAGTTAAACAAATGGAAAAAGCAAACCCGCCCAGCTAGGTGCTCATCTCCTTTACTCTAGCCATTGAGCTCATGGGTGGACAAACCACAAATTCCGAGATGAATGGCCAGTGCGATGCCAGACCTAAGGTTACCTCTTCGGCGCAGAGCATCACTAACCCTTAGTCGGTACCAAACTGAACTGCTTGATCACAAAGGCACATGCGTGTGATCAACTTGCCCAGAGTAGTTACCTGACAGTGGACCAGCTGCAAGTCAAACTTACGACCTTTCAATTGCAAATGCAGTGCCCTAACTAGCCACCAAAGCACTAGTCATACATTTGGGGTATACATTTGGGGTCTACTCCAGGTTGGGCTGTCTAAAAATGACAAGTCCAGAAAGTAATCGCAGCAAGTGTTTACAGACTACATGTAGTTGGCCTTCCTATCACCCAATGCACCACGTCAAAGCACTACAAAAACACAAGTAATGACTTTTCAAACAAAAACATTAAAGCATTAAAAAAGTCCAGTTACCAGCTTCAACTGGCTTAGAAACAGCATCATGCAGACTAACAGAACGACTGCGTGAGAACATGTGACGCCAAGATGATGACGATGATGACGTCTTCTTCCTCTTACTAAACAATCACAAAACAACGTGCAACTATGTACCATTTAGCTAAGCCATTCTGTGTCGACAGGGTATGAAGTGTCAGTACTAAAAAACGAGAAGCCGAAACCTTGGACTGACTGCGCACAGTGTCCTGTGCTCAGAGACACTGATTACTTTCATGGACTCATAGACATGGCCGCACATGTTGTAAGAAAGAGAAATAGCAAAAAGCCAAGATGACAGATAAAGACACTCACTTCCAATCTAACTTCCAATCTCACTTGAAATCCCACTGAGTATAGTAGGCTAAATTGACCTATAAACAACTTGCTCAAGGTTGCTTGGATATGAGCTGATAAACATTTGTACCACAACATAAAGACCACAAGTCTGCTACTTACACTTAAGAGTTAACTAGGGACAAGCAGACATATTTTGAGGGATCCAGACCCTGCATAACAAAATGTGTAGTTGACAGTACTGTAATCACATGTGCCTAACCTGTCTGTCTAACTATTTGGCAACAGTTTGGCTGTATAGAAAATCAATCGTAAAGCCACATCAGTAGTAGCACAATACTTAATAACAGTGTTCACAAAATAAACAACAGAACAATTGACGACCTCTTTGGAAAGTCGATGACAGTGTGGTACTTGGACGGCAATGCTGATGGGCCGCCGCCAACTTCAAAGTAGGAAACTCCGGATGCTGTCTGGGCGCGTTCTCTCTCCTGTGCCTCGGCGAGTGATAGCAATCTGCCCGTTGAGCTGGACGCTAGCGAACGACGTCGCCGCCGTAACACATCACCACCAGCTAGACTCAACACAACAAACACCCCATTACACCCTTACATACACACTGATACACCCTTTCTCACACAGACACACACACATGCACAACGACATGTTGACAATGCATGATAAAAATCTGCTGCTGTGTACTTAGTAGCAGCAGTCAGTCAGTTGGTCGAACCAAAAAAATAAATCAACCAAAAACCTAACAACAAATCAATCGACAACAATGCATAAATCATCCAACAAACAAATCAATACAGTAATCAACTGATCAATGAATGAGATCAATGAAATGATCAAGTCATCAACCAACTCAATGATCAGTTAATAACCAATTGACTAATTAATAGATCAAGCACTAGACTGAGTGAACAATAAAACAACTAGAAGAGGCTCGTAAGAGTGCATATCTCCGCCAAGCAAAGTAATTTAAACATTACAACTACTACTACTACTAGTAAATTGTGGCCATGCATCTATCTGGCTTCGTTATGGAGATACGGCACCTTAGAGATAATGGGATCACGATCTTGACCTTTCGGGGTCACGTGACGACATCGGTCACATGACCATTCGACTTGCAGTGGTCGACTTCCTATGGGTGGTCCATTGCGACCATGCGTCTATCTGGCACCGTTATGGAGATATGGCGCCTCAAATCAAAAACATGTACTCAGACACACACACACAGACACGGAATGACGGACACACACAAGGACGAACAGAACGACCAATCTCATAATCTCCTCCAATGTTCACTACGTTCACACTTCGCAGAGATAATCAATCTGCCCACGCTCTGTGATACTGTAGGCAATGGCACTAAACATGATTCAACTGACCTGCGCTGCCATCGGCCCTGCCACTGTGCACAGGATCACTGAAAACAGCGTCGGCATTTCGGATGAGAAACTCCGTCACAACGGCCTGAGTGCCGACGCCTTGCAGCACGGCCATACTACACTCCATCTGTTCTAGTTCTTTACATCTTCACATGTACATGCACACTGTATAAAGACAGAACAAGAACAATGCCCACAACAGATGCCTTTTGACGTTGTTTCCACTACCTCCATGCCACAGCTTGTGCATAGCTGCCAAGGTCTGGAAATTAAAATGTGTGAGAATGAGTCCAGTATCCTCCCTCATCTCCTGCCCTCCTTTCCTTCCTTTCATATTTTTTTCTTGCCTTTTCTCCCCCTTTCTTTTTCGCCTTCCCTCCGTTTTTCTACAGTTTTAATTTTTTTGCCCCTTCCCATCCTTTGCTTCAAAATCTAGCTAGGTGCTTTGCGAAATGCTCTAAGCTCCTCCAAGCTCCAACGTGGTCCAGAGCAGAACCCTGGCAGCCAAGCCATTTTATGCATTTTTAGATCCAAAATTGTGCTGCCGCCTAGTCAGAATAATTTTTTTCACTTTGAGGTAATGTTAGCAATTTATGCAAGTTATTTCGTATTAACCACTGGTGCCATACTCAAAAACTATATGAAAACAGACAGAAAAATGAAAATGTGTGAGATAAAACTGAGGCAGGCAGAAAAAACATGAGTTGACTGAAAATGCGTAAGACTCATGTGAAACTTGGCAGGGCTGGTTGTTCTGCAGCTAATATGTCTTTCCTTACACAACGAATAACTAAGACAATCAAACAATTATACAAAAAATTTAAAAAATGAAAGAAACCAGTGACCTATTAAGCTTACAACTATTTTAACAAATAAAACTGTAAATACAAACTTCAGAAGATTTGGTGCCCACACGATCGACAAATTCTTACAGTTCATCCCAGTCTTAGCATCATGCACTGACAGGAGAGACAAATGCTTCATCAGGAATGCCGCAGTTCTGAACACACAGGCACATTTTCATTTGCAACTAAAGCAAAATGTCCAAAAAAAACTAAACATATGTTCATATGTTGATTGTCATATTGTAGTGTATTTTATGTCGTAATGTATTTTCATATTTTCGGTAAAATAAAATTAAATTCGGGCTTATTTTTCTTACTAAAATATCTTAAGTCCATTTCCCTAAAATTATTTATCTTTCGGATATAAATAATAAATATTTTGAACTCATATCTTTCATTAAAAGGTCATCAAACGTCGCCTTTCAGTGTGGTATAAAGCCACATATAGGCTGCTGTCCGAGCTCCCCGAGAATACACATTACGAGATGCTTGCTATAGCCCCTGCGGACAGTGGTGAAACCCCGTACTGGCCCGTGGCAGTCACATGATAGGCAGCCTAGGCCCTCTTGGCCGGCTCCGGCAGTATAAAAGGCAAAGCGCAGTGACGACAGCTGAGCAGTTTGATCGAGTGCTCGGACAGAGCACATCGACTGAAAAGGTGCTGAGCCTTCGCCTTCTCAAATGACGCAACGAAAATCAATGAAACACCCTTCGTCCAAACAAAATCCACTGTTTAATAATAACTATATCTCTGTCCATTCACGGTCATTTCACGACCATTCACGACTCTTTCATCGGCAACCCTTCATTTAACACGAACTCATTATCAGCATGGGTAACCGCCTATCTTTCGTGGCCGAAGGTACCCATGAAGCTGAGATCTTGCAATCACCCAGTACGAAAGACAAAGCAAAAGCAGCGGATGGTTACAATATGTTCAACAAAAATTTCCAAAAAACCTACATTGATATACAAGAGTTAGCAGAGCTAGTCACTGACGTCTTAACATATCGAAGTTATTAATATGAAAGAAAATAACAGCAGCAGTAATAGTAAGTAACCATTTGCACACTGTCAAATCAGATCGATTTTCAGAAAAAATGACTGAATACTGAACAAATAAGTTGTAAGCATGGATGCAAAAAAAACATTAGGCCTAATTCATGCATGAGTATTGAGTACTGTTCAATGAGGCATTGCTACACATCAAAAGTTACATCTAGACGAATATGTCCAAATCAATAGCCAGATGGCAGATAAGTGTTCTGTAAGTAAAAGGTAATCCAGTTTGACTGACATTTTCTGCACTAGTTAAGTCGCACGTATTGGTTTGTTTGTACTTAGAGTACGATTTCATAATAAATATATACTGTAGATGCACAGTGAAGCTTGCAAGAGCTGAAGGTGGTAATAAATCTGTGCTATACAAATTGCACATTTGTCTGTTACACAACATGCACTAAAATAATTGTCATTCATTATCTAAGAAAGTAAATGCATAAAATATTTTTATATTCTAAGTGAACATCGTAAGATTACAACGAACCGATAATGTGGTGGTGGCAACTGGTGGACTAGAGACTGGAAAACACTCAGTCGTTGATCAGCATCTTCAATAGATGCAGCATCCTACAATCAACATCACATCATCTTTATCTCACACCTTATCATCTGATAATCACTGAAATCATCAAATACTAATGGAACAAGAGTCTTGAGTATCACAAAATATCAATAACCAAGTCTATTAGAAGCAGCAGCATCACAGTAAAAAGTTTTAAAAATCACAATACCAGTAGCTATGTATTTTTTAAAAAAACATATTCGTCACAAAGGAAAAACTGAAAAACAAATTAGACAGAAAATCAGATGCCTCCTTTTTATCGGAACATAGTATAATAGAACAACGAAAGATAAGATTAACTCACAACAAACTTATTGTAGAGCTGGTAGGTCAACAGAGGGTTTGGAAGCTCACGGAAGTACATCTTTAGCATAGAACTGATGCTGTGAATATCTTGTTTCACATCATCAGCAAACGAAGCTGGAACTCGGTCCTCATCAAATATATTCCTAATCCACACAAACACAGAATCACTTCTCAGTCAGTCAACTCCCTCAAAACTGCTCTAAAGACATGATACGAATGGTGACTGGTGACAAGGTCATCGTTGAAAATTTTTTGCCAGAGGTTCATAAAGTGCTGCCTTGAGGCCGAAGGCCGAGAGCAACACTTTACAAACTGACGGGAAAATTTTCAGTGATGATCGATGACGCCAGTCACTATTTGTTTTGTTATAACTCAAAATCAAGACCAAAAATTTAAACCAAAAATTGTTTGTTATTTTACACTCACTTTAAGTGACACCTCACTGTCGCCCACAACAACCTCAATGACACCCGCATGCATTGTCGCCTGCTGTCACTGTGGCCTGCAACAGTGGGCGACGGTGCATATTTGTGATGACCAGGTGACGCGATTTGGACCAATCGCATGCAGGTGGCACTGATTTTGTGCTGAGGTACAACAATATAGTTTTGTCGACTATTTGTATAAACCTGACATGTTGCACCCTTATAACAATTTGCATCAGGTTACAGTGCATTCAAAATTGTCTTTTATACACACAGAAATTAAATGCTGGTAGCATCCAGCAATTGCGGCAACCTGATAACTGCTTAATCGCCATTTCTCATGCTGTATAAGTCATCCATACTTCACAGTGCAATCAGAATATGTTCTCAGACACAAAATGTACAATTCTTTCTCAAGACCACATTATTAGGTCCAAATTGCAAAAGTTAACCTAACAAAATGCCAATCATTGACATTTACACAGCCAACATACTTGAATCACAAAGACATCAGATTAAAAATAAGAAACAAAGTCTAATTAAAACGAAAGACAAAACAAGTTTGTCACAAGCATTTTAAAACACACAATATGCGAAGTACACGAAAATAAAATCATCAAAGGCATAAAGCTCCTGCACACTGGCTACGGAGGTTGCCATGCTATGCCACAGACTCAACAGTCAGCAATGTTAGTCATCAGTCCTTGTTGAAAAATGGTCCAACAGTCTGAAACTCTATCCAGTGTGTAACATGGACATGCCTAAACAGCTAATGAGAATTTGCATCTTTTCCACAAATTAGTGTGCACACAGTATGCAGCCCACCAGATATCTATAACTGATACATTTTGTACGAGAACTGTAAAATGCTGAATATGCTTCAAACAACCTGAGTCTCTGGATGCTTGATGCAACTCCTGACAATCGATAAATTCCGTCGACAATTCCATGCTGTTCTATTACTTCAGAGCACGTCGTCAACACCAACGGTACTGCAAGCCATCATACAACTGCCAGCTATCACGTAACATTCAACCAATATGACAACGGCTGGTCAGTCATTTGAACACAGATGGTCTTGGATTCACACACAATGTTAAACACACAGAAAACATGAAGATTCAAAATGCACACTCCTCAGCCTGACATCCAAGGAGATAACATCATCTCATTATGCTGACAATCAACAAAACAGATCTGCATCTTAATAGCAATCATGGACACAAGATGCAAAACAGTCTGCCATCTGTTGAATACAACAACAGCAACCAGCAACTAACCTTACAGAAGCAAATGTTAAAAGTTATTTTGGACAGTCTAAAACACTAAAGGGCAATTCTCTGGCACATTCTAACAGTCTACGCATGTTTTAATAATCTACTTAGAATGCATATATTAGCTGTGTATTCAACATGTGATAACAAAATTCGATTTTTTTACAAAGAATGCGCATAGTTAATTGTGCAGCAATGATGCACAATATAAAGTTGATTCTACTAAAAACCAAGATGGGAACAAAGACGTAAAAAACCCTTAATAGTCAATCAAAACGACAAAAGAAAAGACATTACAGGAATGTTCAGAGTTGAGCAAGTGTTCGCCGAGGTCACAGCCAAACACTCGTTCACGCACAATTCCAGTACGTCTGAGTTGAGTGCGTGCAGGCCGTGATGTGAAGAATGTCCGCAGGAATGATATCAACTTGCCACGCTTGCGCAGCACTGAAACGTAAAAAAACACACTGGATGCTAAATCAACATCACCAGTGCAAAAAAATATTTCAAAATTCAGTGCTAAATTTGCTCCATGACAGGTAACAGTATGTAATATACTATCTACAGCCATACAGAAAAAAAACTTCTAAAAAATATAATACACAACATAAAAATTAATACAGAAAACTATAAAAAGGGCATTTTACATGACTGCATAGAATTCACTCCATCATGAGAAATTTCTTTAACATCTGTGCTTTTCAGTAAATGATAGATATACACAAACAAACCAAAATAAAAATGTCAACTTTCTTTTAACTAACAATATTTTGAATGCTCCCCATAGCCAGCTTATCTGAGATTGAGAAATTACTACCACTGGGACAAAACCTTCAACCTTAAAAAGTGTATTATGCACAACTATAGCAGAACATCTAATCATCATATAAACTTTTTATAATAAAAACATTGTTTAAAGACGTTTATTAGCCAGCCTGAAGTCATCATACTCAAACGTTTCATCTCACTGATGCCATTCTGAGACGTTGACTCTATTATCGTTTTCTAACTCTTACGTATATTACTGCATATCATGTAATTCGTTGTGATTTGTCAACGTTTTTCAGACGAATGAATGATGATGAATGATGAATGATCAGCCATGAATACATCATAAATTATTAAAGAAAAAAAATAATCACCGGGTTTGGGAGTGTTGGGAATCTTGGTGGCTACAGACTGAGGCACCTTTTCACCAATCATCTCAACATAATCAGCTCGAAAGAATCCAACCTGGCAAAATAACAGATAACACAAAACACATTAAAAACAATTACTGGTAGGTTAAAAACGTAACATAAAACAGCGTAAAATAAAAAAGACCAACAGCAAATGCAGTAAAATATGGTATCACTCTGTGTGCTGATACAATGCTAATACGATAATGCCACTATTCTTTGAAATCAAAAAATCTAATTCCAACTGCCCTGTAAATGTTGAAATGACAAATTAGAGACTAGATGGCATGTTACTGGCATGTGTTCAATATGGATGTGGACATACAAGGGTAATCCCAAAAGTTTCCGGTCTCGACATATTAGACAATAATATTTTTCATAATCTATACATCAGCGTAACATATATCCTTTACAAACTCTAATGAGTCGGTTGCGGATATGACGTCATTGTAATTTATGACGTCACAGGGCATTAAATAGAACCAATTTACAGCATCAACGAAAAAGGCTTGAGTCATTCATCATCACAAATAGCGGACACCACCACTATCAGATTTCAGATTTCAAAACAGATAATAGTCACTGGCAGCAAAGTCGTTGCGGTATGCAGAGTGGTTTTGGTGTAGAAAGTCAGAGTCATGAACAGCCAGCTGGGTAACTGTAGACTTTGACAGGACTGCAGTGCTGAAATTTGGAATAATTGTGCAGGGCTTGCTCCCTGGCCCCTCCCAGCCCTCCTGCCCATCAGGGGCCCATGTAACTGATCACAAATTCCGACTGGCCTTTTACTAATACAACTGATATAATTAAGTTAAATTTTTAATAAAATTCTTCTGATAGTATCAGATATTAGCATTTTGTCGTATTTTGGCTAAAGTGCTTTGATTTCCGGGTACCACAGATTAGGCTATAGTATATTTACAGACCCAAATGAGAAATTAATAAACGTAGATGTCACAGCTTTTGTAAAATCATATGCCAAGGAGCCCAAATTTGGTAAATCCAGCTACAGACTGAAAAAGTTTCATGCAACTACCAGCCTGATTAAAATGCTGCTTGCGTTAGCGCACCAAATCGTTTCAGCTTAATGCTCTATGACATCATAAATTACAATGACGTCACTTCCACAATCTGCTCACACGAACATGCAAGGTAGGTATCTTTTAATGATATATAGACAATAAAAAATTTTTGCCCCAATATATTGAGGCTCAAAACTTTCTGAATGCCTCTTGTATCTGCATGAAGTCGTAATTGACTGAAATGCTCTTATTTGTGGCTAGCGTAAATGTAGGCTATTGTATATTTACATATGCAAATGAAAAATTCATTGTTAGAGCTTTCACAAAATCAGATGCCACGGGGCTCCACTCTGGTAAACCTAGCTAAAGACTGGAAAACTGTCGTGCAATAGTGAGTCTGATTCTACGCTGTTTGCACTAATGCTCCAAATCGTTTCGGTTTAGAGCTATATTACGTCATAAATTACAACAATGTCATATCCGCAACCGACTTACTAGAGTATGTAAAGGATGTGTGTTTCGCCGATGTACAGATTGTTGAAAATATTATTGTCTAATATGTTGAGGCCGAAAACTTTTGGGATCACTCTTGTAATGTAGCTTAATTTCAGTCGATTGTACTGCTTGTATCGATTCTTACTATTTTTATCATTTAAGCTAACAGAAAGTCAGCACAAAACAATAACAAATTATAACAAAACAAAAAATACATACTCCACTTGACCAGGGTTTTCAATAGCGGACGTTTGGGCGTAAATACGCCAAAAATTTCAGCCCGTACACCCAATTTTAAGTTGAGAACGTCTCAACATCCAAATCAGTCTGCTTTTTATTATGTTTATTTGTCTACAATGAACTGGGAATTGACGTAAGAATCTGTTTTCGAATGTTTTGTTTGTTCAATATTTTCTGCTGACTATTCAAAAACAACAAAGATGTGGCATGGCAACCATATTAACTTATTCCATGAACAGTTCTGATCCACAACTGCGACCTTCGTTTTGCATAATGTTAATAAAATTGAATGTTGCTTGTTTTTTTTACAAGAAAGCCCAGCTGTCACTAGGGAAGATGCGCTACAGCCATTATATAGTTCTGTTGCACTACTGGCCTTCAAAATCATCCAAGGTCAATGATTTTCATGTCATTTGATTATGTGACTTTCTGTTAGTGGTTGATAGTAACCTTGGCCCTATCTCTCACCATTTCTGAGGTACGGCCACTTATGGCTTGAAACATATGATTAAAAATTGCGGCCAAACCGCTGCAGATGGAGACATGGTTACTATTGACAGAATAAAGGAAGTCGCCAGTGCCCTATTTGATGGTACCATCGCCGACTCCCTATGACTTGCCATTTAACCACAATACATCCATGACAGACAGACCAACAGACAGACAGATTGACAGACTGACAGACAACAATCGTGCCATAGACGTGCTATACAGCTGTAGTGCATAAAAACCACGACCTATGTTGGTAGTGTATATGTGAGTGACGCATTATGTAGTACATATTCTTTTGCATTAAGTTTTTGCTCAAGTTTTCTTGTAGGCCTACTGCATGACTTCCAGATTTTGTACACTGACATCCAAATTTTTTAGCTTGGAAGTCATGATGTCCTGAAAATTCAGGTCTATTAAAAACCCTGCACTTGACAACAAAGAAGCAGACTGGCACTATTTCTCGTAGAACAAACCTCAAATCCTTTCTTTCCCCTCCACCACATTGACTCTTCCATTGGAGGCTTGTCTATCACTGATATTATATCACCAAACTAGCAGACACAACAGCAGCATAATGCATTCCACCAGTAAGCTTGCACTAGAACGACTCCACCTAATATTATGTACTTCAACATTTTCTATACAAAACGCTGTCACACATTCTTGCCACTTTTGGTTTTTCTTTTCTCTTTTGTATTTGAGTCAGAAGTAACATTCGAGAGAGGTACTAACACAGAACAATAAACGGAAAATCACTGTAATTACACCTAGGGCGTATTACGATGGCCACCAAAACGATTCTGCATGTTTTCCATCCTAAGTATACAACTGGTTGTACGAGGGGCGTTCAATAAGTTCCAGGACTACATCCCTTACGCAACGAGATTAAATCACACATTTTTGACAGTTATGTTACTTTTCAACATATTTTCCCTGCAGTTCACTGCAATGTTCCTATTGTTCTACAAGTCAGCTAAAACCCGAGGCATTAAATTTTGTATTGGCACCTGTAGAAATTTGCGGACAAAATGCTGTAGAACATCTTCATCGTTTTAAAACTTAATGACTCCAAGTGATTTGCCCTGTGATCCAAACAAATGAAAGTTACTTGGAGCTAAATCTGGACTGTATGGCGAATGCTGTAGCAGTTTCCAGCTTATCTCTTCATTTTTTGAACTGTCTAATGGGCCAAGTGCACGGTGGGGCACTGTTATTTTAAAGAATGACACTTTTCTGCAAACTGGTCAATTGCTGTGAATCGCTGGTCTTAATCAATCAAACAATAATGCCTGGTGATAGTGTGCAATTACAGTATGTCATTCAAGCAAAAAGTCTGCAAGAACAACTCTTTAAGTAAACCAAAAAATGCTTTGTCTGCAGCTGACCGTTTTGCCGTATGCAGTGCTCCAACACTGACATCATCACTAACTAACTAATGAAGGCTGCAAAAGCGGGCGAACTATTCAAATAATTTCAAACGTGATAAAGTGTCACTGCTAATTACTACAAATAATCTACAATAAATTTCAGCACTTTCTACACCTTCTGTGACTAGAAAATTTTATGACTAAATTTGTAATCTAATTTGCTAAACAAACGTCAGTGCCCATCATTTATATCTTAATAATGATGACGTCATGTTGTGATGTCAAAAATGAGACCATGGTAAGTGATGTACTATAGTGGCAGTACAACTTCATAATAGTTTTGGTTTTCAGCTGTTACTGTGTGCTTGCTGAGAAGAACAGACCTGAAACTTATTGAACGCCCCTCGTATAAAACCTAATAGCAAAAAGTAAAACATGACATATTTACAAGACAAAATGATGGCAAATGTAGAACAATGCAATGAAACGACGCGTGTTGGATGCTCACCTCAAAAGAAAGTTCATCGGCAGCTTGAGCACAATATCGTTTGACAGCATGCGCTGCTCCAACAGCCGGCAAATTGATGGCAGAATCATTGTTTGACACAAGCAGACGATTGCCACGGTTATCCATCTACACAGCAGCAGCAACAACATCATCAGCATTATCATCATCAATAGCAACAACACAGCAGAGCCAAAACCACCATAATATATTATTACTGTCATGAGTGAACGAATAAATAAAACATATACTAGACCAAAAAAATAACTTTTAAAATGTACAGCACATGCAACTGAGTAAAATTAGTTAAACAATATGATAAAGAATTTCGCATAATATGGGCAACAATAACTGGATCACTCTGAGACAAGACACCTATCATACACTGCATCTTTACTTCATTCCATGCGAAAAGACAGAATGTTTTTCCAGTAGCAGAACAAATGAACTGTGTTCCTTGTTTAACTGAAATAAAAAGCACAACTTTTAACCATCAAGTTTAAATAACTGTACAACCTCAAGCCAACTTAGCACTGGTCCACAATTGATCATGTCATGCTGCAGCTCC
>Ga0209671_1004646_pt1 | contig 13679 bp, 11 predicted proteins | sample WorMetHERISLAND2_2_FD_187401 | JGI IMG/M metagenome (GOLD analysis project Ga0209671, IMG submission 187401) | Marine gutless worms symbiont microbial communities from Max Planck institute for Marine Microbiology, Germany - Olavius geniculatus... | ecosystem: Host-associated > Annelida >... | reverse complement strand
GGTCAGTGTGAAGCGTTCTATTACGGCGGCTGTGAAGGTAACGACAACAGGTTTGAGTCGGCTGAAGATTGTGAGTCGGAGTGTATGAAAGCGGTGACAACACGCAGGCCTCAGACAGATAGACCACCTGTTGACGTCACAACACCACGCTCACCTCACGACACAGGTTTCTTTGCAGTCGTAGTGTTCAAAGTTTTAAATGTTTTGGAAGGAAATTTATATGCACATTTGTCAGGCATTGTACGAACTAATATTTTTTTCGCCGAATCCTTCTCACTTTAACATTTTTATCTGATTTTATTTCACTCAGTTCGCTATGTTGTTGACACAAAACTAGGGTTTTTCTACGACTGATCTGTCTAATTTATCATTATTAGTTGCAGCCTTGAGTAAACCCGTCGATTTTGTGGAGTCTGTTGTCTATATGTTAGCTTCAAAGTCCATATCGCTGGCAGCAGCTCGGAACGGGACGTGCAACAGGATCTGCCTAGTCAGCCTGTTTCAGTCAGCTTAGTAGAGTAAATTGGCGTTCCAGCATTTCAATCTCTACGAAAGTTCAACTAAAGTTTATTATTGACAAGAGCCTTGTCGTCGTCTTTGGCAACATTTGACTCTGATGTATTCACGGACGCCGTACACAGACCGTGTTACCAACGCTGATGTATGACTCCGAGCCAGTGGCTCTCCGCCGCAGTTGCAGCTGCTGCCGCTCGTCCAAGAAAGGTGGTTGCGTTTCTTCTGGCATGTGGCAAGGATGGTCGACTTGCTTGACATAATCAGAGCTTTTAGGTTTTCAACTTGTCGGCTGCCCAAGGATTGAATGCGCCGTCGCGGAAGTCCATGTCATACCTGGCTGCGCACTTTGAGACTGATTGGCAGCCGTACAACCGTAGGCCTAAGCCGAGATGCGGGACGAGTGGAAATACGCTTCGAATCGAGGACGCTGGAAGCACTTCGTGGAAACGGCTACGCTCCAGCCAAGACATGCCCGTGATGATGATGATGATGATGACAATGAATCGGTGATGTGATGCGTAAGCGTTACGCTTATTGTAAAGCGTGAGTTTTTAATGTTTTGGACTATAAATTAAAGTTAATGGTTAAGAGAATTAAGTGTTCGTTTTTAATGTACACATTGTACTACGGACACTATCGATCATGGTGGTTATTTATCCTTTCTCTGTGAGAACAGCTTTTAAAACTGTAAAATATTATTATATTTTATATCATATTTGCTCGTATGCGCAAATAGTGTGTTTAGCCGTTTTTTATTCTGTTAACACTTTTATACATCCATATTTGTTTTGTAGACAAGTGTTCACAGCCGGCGAAGGAGGCAGGATCTTGTTACGACTATGTTCTACGCTACTCATACTTGAGTTCATCGGGTCAGTGTGAAGCGTTCTATTACGGCGGCTGTGAAGGTAACGACAACAGGTTTGAGTCGGCTGAAGATTGTGAGTCGGAGTGTATGAGAGCGCTGACAACACGTAGACCTCAGACAGATAGACCACCTGTTGACGTCACAACACCGCGCTCACCACATGACGCAGGTTTGTTTGTGGCAATGCAGTTGTGCTTGTAGAAGACCGTTATTTCTTCAAAACTGGTAGCGTTGCTTGAGTTTTAATTTACGTATATTTTCGTCAATCTAGTATTTCTTTTGCGACCTGACTGAGAAACAGGCTGCAGCCATTCACAAATGAATAACAAACGAAAACGATGAAACGAATAGCAGATGAGTGTAACAAAATTAGACGGTTAATTAATTTTCTTACCGACATCATGTAAAAAAATGCAACATATGTGCTTTACGTGTGGATCAAGCAGTAGGACAGTTTTGGAGACGATTGGTTTGTGTCAAATACTGTCAATCAACGCCGGGCCCATAAGGTATTTGGATGGGCAACCATATATAGACGGCTAAGTCAACCTGGGCGGCAATCCGCCGCCCAGGTTGACTTAGCCTGGCCATTCCTTCGTTGGTAAGTGCAATGAGTAACATCGTGCAATTATTCACTAGCCCCGTACCGTTGTCTTGCACTGTAAGCTGGTGTTTGTCTGAAGTATAGCGAAATGGTAAAAGCCCAGTGGGCTTGGTCGCTTTGGAAGGAAATTTACGTTTACGTATACATAGCCTAAATCGTAGACTGTCATATTGAACACTTGAACACAGTACAAAGTTTGCATATAGATGTACTATTATCACATAATATACGAAATCCTTAAGGTAACCAGAGTAGTTGTAATCAGCAAATCTATAGTATTTCATCTGCGGTTGTCTTCTTAAATGCTGTAATTAAATGGGTTGCATGCCTGTGTTTCTGTAATCTGTGATGTCGAAAATTGATTTAGTAAAACTTTCATTTCTTATTTGATTGACGGAGACTGCTGATACAAATCGAGCTAACACACGTATAGAAGGCTAATTGTAGCAGACGTCTCTATCATTATATTTTAGACAAGTGCTCACAGCCGGCGAAGGAGGCGGGATCTTGTTACGACTACGTACTACGCTACTCATACGTGAGTTCATCGGGTCAGTGTGAGGCGTTCTATTACGGCGGCTGTGAAGGTAACGACAACAGGTTTGAGTCGGCTGAAGATTGTGAGTCGGAGTGTATGAGAGCGCTGACAACACGTAGACCTCAGACAGATAGACCACCTGTTGACGTCACTACACCGCGCTCACCTCACGACACAGGTTTTTATGACGAGAACGTACGCTTTATTTTGTTTAATATTTTTGCAAACACGTTAGAATTATGTTAATTGCCATTTTTATCACGATATAAATTACGGGTAAAAATGTCTTTACACGGTTTACATGACAGTGCATGAGTCTGTGCATATAATGTACAAGATAATTTTGAGTGAAGTGCTATTTCTATACAAGCGGTAAAGAGTTTTCTTTACCAGTATTTTAAAATATACAGCAAAGATCTTTGAATAGTACTTGAAAATGTTTTCGAAATATTTTCGTTGCTTGAAAAATACAGCTATTACAAAATTTTTGTCGTTTTTTACAAGTACGCAGAAAATGGAGTGTCACTTTTAGCCTTCAGTGTCAGATATCGCGTGCAGAGCGTGTGACCGCGAATGTGGTGCGTATTTTGCGTGCCACGGCGAAGACTTTGAATGTGGTACGTAGATAACTGACGAATAGGCATGAATCGACACAAGAAAAAAAATTAGGCGTGAAAGTTACTGGTGAAACCGCGTGCAAGCAGATTCGGACAATGCCGGTTATTCGTGTGATCATTATCCCAGATCTAGGGAAACAGTCTATTATCGGTATGTCAAAAATTATCAGCTTCCATAAGCTTGTTTAGGCCTAATGCTGTTTAGTGGCTTTGCGAGACTAGACTTATTTACGATAGATAAACGGCAACGGCAACATTTTACTTCAAAATCTATACTAGTTTGGTAAAAAGTGGAAGCTATATTTTTGCAAAATAATGACTATTTTGACATTTACGCCGTAGACAAGTGTTCTCAGCCGGCGAAGGAGGCGGGATCTTGTTACGACTACGTTCTACGCTACTCATACCTGAGTTCATCGGGTCAGTGTGAGGCGTTCTATTACGGCGGCTGTGAAGGTAACGACAACAGGTTTGAGTCGGCTGAAGATTGTGAGTCGCAGTGTATGAGAGCACCTACAACGCGACAACCGCATGAACCGACAGAGAGACCTGATCAGACTATGCCTCCAATAGGTCAGCTTTTCTTCCGTGTTATTATCTCATGTTGCTGTAAGCTTACTTGTACGCTGTAGCAGAAACGTATCAGTGTAGTGTTGAATTGAGCGGCTGTGTATTAGATTAACTCGTTAGTGTTCAAAGAGCGGATGCCGGATGACGTGCAGTTATTTTAAGAGTGAGATGTCAGCGAAAAGCTTATAGCGCACGCCAGTTTTCCGTAATTTTTTTTCAAAATATTTTAGGGATGAGTCTCATGACTGGCCGTTTCAAAAAACCTCTATTACATCACTGTCATAACACATGCAACATTCAGCTTGCAAGTCTCGCAGCTACAACAAGCAAAAAGCCTTGATTCTTTCTGAGACTTTGGCGCTTTATAAATCATTTACTTACTTACTTACTTACTTAAAGCAAGCATTGATCGTGGCCTAGTTGCTGATTTCTGATATGTTGATGTTGTTTCAGGCTGTCAGTTATTGTTGCTATTGTCGTCGTCACTGGCTGGCGTGTTGCTGTAGACGGTGATGATACGCCACGCTACGTCAGCGCCGAGTTTAATGGTTTCTCCAGCGCGGAGTTGGACTGCTCGGACTCAGTACGACCGAGTGACTCGGTGACGTGGAGAAAGGGTCGACGGCAGCTGCGTCACAGCGACGAGTACTCTATGTCTGAGAGCGGCGCTGTGCTCACAGTGAGGAACGTTGAGCGGCGTCACGCTGGACGCTATGAATGCCGCGTTCTCGACGCAGCGACTGGCGCCGTCACTGCACGACGAACTTTCGTCTTACACCAAGCCGGTCTGTCCTGCTTGAATTACGGTTTTTCAGTTAATATTAGCTGTTAGTTACCACGGCTTGAAGTTAGCACCCAGTCACAGTCTGTCGTTGTTGGCGTTTTATTGTGGACGAACTGTTTGAAAAAAATCTGCCACCATCCGAACTATACTACTCAATTCTCACCCCGTTCCGTCGATATAGGCCGTGTTTCGACTAATTTTTGTAACTTATTAAAACTACTTGGTGACTAGTTACTGTACCGTTGATTTCTTCCTCAAATGCAGATACAATAATTGCAATCTGCGGGAGAATCGGCGTACGTGTAGCGTTGTGCAGCGATGCAGCTGACTGGGCCTTGTCGTTTTTACGCGCGACAGCAGCTACTGCTGTAGCGCGTCTTAGCCATCGCAATTCTGTCCGTCCGTCCGTCCGTATGTCTGTCTGTCTGTCCGCCTGTCATACGATTGGATCAGTCCAAAACGGTGCAAGCTATAGGATCACCAAATCTTCACCGTCGGCTACCTGGAAGACTCGAGTTTCAGGATAAGTGAAGTTTTTCTATAAATTCAAAAGGGGTCACCCGGATCGAGGGCGCTAAATAAGAGGGGTGGGAAAAATTTGCGATTTTCAGCCAATAGTGAAATTCATGCACTCGATGGCGCTAGGCGTCATCCGCCGTCGAGTCTAAATGAAACATCGTTGTGAACTTAGATTTCGTTCGCATCGGGCCTTCACACACGCATCGCTGTCGCGCGTTCCCCTTTGCGTTAGCTGGGCTTTTCTTGTTCGTTGTTGCAGTGGGTTGAGTTTTGTTATGTTGGTGGCGTTATGTTGTTATGTGTGAATGGCGTGTGGATACAGGTCGCCTGCGTACGACGGTCATAATAGATCGCAACAACCTGACAGTTGGCACGGACGCCAGTCTGACGTGTCGCGTCACCGACGATCTCGATGGAGAAGACATCAGCATTGAGTGGCAGAAGGACGGCGTCGTCATTGAGTCAGACAACGACGAAGATCGTAACACGTTCGATGGACCTCGGCTCAACATCGAAAAAGTTATCGGAGAGGACGCCGGGGAGTATACGTGCGCGGCTGTACGCGGGGACGAACAGGTTCAGTCAGAGGCAGTGACGCTCAACATTCAGTGTGAGTAAACCTTGCGACGTACCATCCTGCCAGTCCGTGCTAAGTGTAATGTAGTGTAATCATGAAAGAACGGTGCCAACTTTTTATTTAGTCAGCAGTTCTCTACACCTGGTAGATTAATTAAATGTACATATCACCCACTGTGCTATGGGATTGGTCTAATCAGCTTTCCACCTTACTTCTCTCGCGTGTTTTTCTCCCGCCCATTTCTATCTCTTTTCCATTCCACTTCTTCCCTTCCGCCCTTTTTTTCTCTCCGTAGGCTGCTTTGGGAGCGCTGTAACCGAAGGTTCCACGTGATGTGGTCATGATCAAAATTTAAAACTACGACCAAAAACTGAGACCGACGACATCAACTGTTAACAGCAAAAAACTAAGACATTGAAAGCATAAAATAATGCATCGCATTTATAAAAGCTGCTGGTAAGCCTGAGTACAAAGTTAGTAAATCATCGCATCTTTTTGCCAAGATTCTGCTTTACCATTCGATGAGTTTATACATATGCTGAAACGTGCTCGTCTCGTGATGACTTGGTGATCGCGGTAAATGCTGCGATTATTTTGCATAATTCAAGGCAATATGCTGGCTAGATTAAAACAAGCTTATAGGTGGCGACGGCTAGGGTGTGCGCGTGTTTGCAGTGGTGACAATGCCGAGCAGGTGCGTGGACAAGCCGTGGTACGCCAACTGCGCGCTTATCGTCGAGGGTCGATATTGTCGCCATCCTTACTTCAGCATCTTCTGCTGTCGGTCGTGTTACGCGTCCGGCCTGCTGCCGTGAGTGAGCCACACACGACGTCACGGACCGACGAGCACTATTTGTCTGTCTGCCGCCGAATCTATGCTGTACTGATTGACTTTATGCTGACAGGTGCGCGCGCGACGATCGAACGCGTGTTGGCTGGCGACGCGTTCTGCGTGTACCGGTACTAGATACCGCACTGCGCCTGGAGTGGGTAAACGAGTACGCAGTACGAACTGATACCACTCCAGACAGTGCGCCGTTCCGTACTTAAACCACGCTCAGATAGCACAGACTACACCGTCGTTTGCTTTATGACGCACGACTGCGGCCGAAAGTTGTGAAAACAGCACCTGTGCGAGCTAAGCGTGGTGTAAGCTCTATAAGTAGGCCGCTAAACGTCGACGTCCCAATTAACTAAAACGCCAACTCGTAGATTGCAGTCGCCGTCCGTATTTGCTTACAGTCGGCGAAAAGTGCTGGCAAGAGCCCGCGGTAGAAGTTTTCTGAACTTCTGAACTTAATCCGCTACGTACACCAAGTCTCAAAAAATCGAGCCACTTACTTTTCGAATAGTTCCGTAAACATTGGCCGATTTTAATAATTTTTGGCACGCAAAATCTCGATGAAACTTGACGTAAATGACTACAGTTTTGCCCACTTCGCCTTCATACTGTGAAATGCAGAAACCGTAATTTGCCGTTTGGTCGTTTTGTGAAATCAGAAATCAGGCCTTGTCTCAGCGTTACGCCGACGTCGTCGTGTATTTGTTGCTAATTCTGACCGAATCACGTATAAGGGTTTATTGCCGTGTGACTCGAGCAGTCTTCGTGAGGTGCTTACTTCGCCAGAATATGTAGGCATATAATAATTATTCAGGTCGGGTCGATCACGTCGAAGTTCTGGAACAACCGTAGATCGCGCCGTACACTCTGTATTCGCACTGCATGCACGCACTACCAGATGAAACTTAGACGTGCCTTAATGAACTTTCATCGACTGCCAACGTTTCACTGCCATTGCTTACTACTACATAGCCTCACGTCTTCACATGCTCCCCCAGCAGGAAAATTTGTTCAGTAGGCCTAAATCACTGCACGCTATTTCTACTACTGCTAGTCTGATATGTGAAATATAATGTAGCAACGTACGTATAATGTAGCAACGTACGTAAGTAGCAACACCTTTATATTTTACCGTTGTCGATGATATATGACTGGATACTGTACATAAATAGCTAGAAACAGACGAGTTTCCGATTATGCCTCGGCATTTACAATTCACATTTTCTCCCATTACCATATTTCTGCTAAAGATCAAAACAAGGCCTATCACACTGAAATAGAAAACAAACCGAACAATCATACGAAATCAGAAAATCTTTCTGTTAGTCACCATCTAATGGATTTCAACATTTTCAGTGACAAATTCTGACTGATGATGCCATTTAGGCCTATAGCTTATCAATATAGCATTAATAGCATAATAATAGTAGTAGAAGTTACCACAATGTTCATACTGCTGCATATCATGACAGCCAGTGACAGTGGTTCTATGCCTTAGGTAAAATACAAACGGTAACAATATATCGTTTAGTAAATGCATTTATTTATTTAGAAACAAACTACAAATTCCTATAATGAACATCGTCGAGCAAACACCTCCACCTTTTGTAACACTTTATTACATATTATACAAATTGCATCTTAAATGACATGCTGTGCATCTATACACATTATTTGCAGCGTATAGCACAAAAATAAGTTGCATACTCTGATAACATACTCTGATATCGCCGATAACAATCATATGATTGTAGAGGCCTACAATCTATGAACGCCACTGCGTCTTGTAGCTTATGCTTGCTGGTAAAAAAATCCAGCTAATCACATGGCACGAAAAATGTCGTTATTTTTGTGCTTCTGCCAGTGGATAGAACAATTTGCAATTGCACGTTTTCGTTGGGGATAGATCCCCAAACCACCCCTTCACCTGGGGGCCAGGACCCCTATCTCACACACTGTCATTGGCCCCTACAAGTCTACATGCTAAATGGAATATACATCCATCAAACAATTAAGCATGGTGCATGAGTGTGACAAGACAGACGACAGACCATAGACTTTGCTATGGAGAATTGTTCAGCTATTGGCCAAATCCCCATTTGCACCATAGCGATTCCGAGAAAAAAACCTTCAAGTGCACGTACAAAATTAGTTGATGGCAAAGCTAACCCAGCACCGAGACTAGCATAACGACCAGCATACAATGGAGCATATCTATACTGTGCGATTTATAATGATCTGAACTCCCGACATACAGCAATAACAACAGTTATAAGCATTTGTATGACTGGCTGATTTCAGTTCAATGGTTCTAGAGACTATTCGAATGAGTTATAAAGTCCTCATTTAGTGCTGAACCAACAGTTTTACATACACACGTATACGAGAAATGACGTCACTGGACGACGTTTCTGCATTAGTAGTTGTTACTGTAGTTTTTTTTTGTTTTGGCAGCGGAAAGAGAACTGGCAAGTAAAATAGGATAAAGTCAACTTAGATTACCTTCCTTTTGTGTCGCAAAATAGTCCAGTACCATAGCATTGCCACTGTGACTTGCCAGATCCAATCCAACTTGACTTAGATGGTATAACCGAAGTTTATCAAACTATTATTAAACAAATACAGGATTATAATTAGCAATGTCCCGGATATGGCAAAATATGTTAACAGCATTCAAAAACTGCACAAACAATAATTATTTTACACAGTGAATGCTCCAAAACAATATGTGGATAGCACAGCTGAATATCTGCACTGGAATTTGTCACATTAACAATAAATAGTAGCAGCATATGGAATGATATAGAACAAAAGCCAGTTTAAGTAAGAGATAAATCCATATTTCACACAAACCACTGCATAGCTACAGTACTGGTCAAGAAAAAAATTCATTATAAAAACCGCTAGTGACTCCATAACTGTAACGAACATGCATTGGTGTGTTACTGCCATGGCACAGACAGACTCACAACGATCTGCAGGTTACTAAGAGTACAAAATTAGTTACAAAGATCACACTAATTAGGTACGAGCAGTGTTGATTATTATCACTGCTGCTGTAGCAGATCGCGGATGATGGCACTCGGTGCCGAGGGAGTCGATCGACCTGAGCTGTTAGCGCTATCTCTACCACTGACAACGGGCGGTGTGTCAGTACTTCGGTCCGAAGCTGGTGCTAGTATTGGCACGTGGGCTGGAGATATCGGCCGCATCAGTGGGTGGAACGGGTCGGAACGAGCATCGGCCACAGCAAAGTCCGTGACCGGGAAGACAGAAGTTAACGCTGGAGCGGGATTCAAGATGGACGTTGAGAATGGGTTGAAAGTTGGGGTTGCACGTCGCTGCTGCTGCTGCTTCAGCTGCTGCTCTTGGACCATGCGCTCAGCCGGCAGACGAGCTGGCGAAGGCTGCGGTGTGGACTCGCGCTCCAGAAAATTTACAAACAGCTCTGAGAATGACTGAAAATCACACCCAACAGATTCACACAAGTTCCGCTTTTGTTTCAGCGACCAGTGTTCAGTGTTTTAGTGCACCAAGCCAAAGATATGCTTGAAAACTTGTTAAAAATGTTCAAATCATCACTTTATTAGACATAAACTTCTACCATCATACAGAACGTTATTTTTTAAATTTTAGTTTACTAGCTTTGATCTTACCGATTTTTTGATCATTTCTTATTCACACACAAACGAAATGCTATTAATCACTCGTGGTACCAAATGGCTTATTTTGTGCTGATGTGCCATCAAAAAACTATGTACTCGCCCAATGTTCAACCAGGCTATTTTTCTACCATTTTCTGGTTGTTCCAGGTTAGGCTGGTCACCAAACGTAAACTGTTGAGGCGGAACTTTTACAGACTAGATGCACTTCTCATAACTCGAGCAACAGTGACCTAGCACTGGTGGCAAAGATGACTTAAGATAACAGTTGCAACAACCAGTTTGAAATTAATGACACTGCTCCATATATATATATATATATATAACTAGTTTGATTATTCACAGTGGCACAATCATTGAATGAATGGATCCACCGGTGAATTCAGAATTAAAAGAATGGTGGCTGGAGGTCTGGGAAAGGTCGTCCAGAAAGCCAAAGCCTACATAAATTTTTAATATTTCAGCAATCAGCAAGCAAAACTGTGCAATGTGTCAGCGCTGAGGGGGGCCACCGCATGTTGCCTGCCGCCCATTAAATATGCCACCGAATGGCTCTGCAGATGTAAACCACAGGTCAGGTCATTTGCAAATTATACACCATGACAAATGTTGACATACACGATAAGGGTTTCCCGCAACTGACGCTGCGGACTGCGTGGTGCTGGACTTCTTGCGGAATAGACCACCAAGCCAACCACCTTCGGAATGTTTATTTAATGTCGTAATCTGAACAACATAGTCATCAATCATTCTTTGGTGTCAATCTATTTGTTCAATGCAATTCATGAACACAAGTTTGTAGCAATAAAACTCCCAGTGAGCAAAACGTGCCAGGCTCACCAGAACAGCATTAGAACAAATTCTAAGATGTAACTGAGCATACTGTACCAGCATGAGAAGACAAAAAGTGCATAATAACAGCAACAAAAACATTTACATTTAAGAAAAAACATCTGAGAAATCGACACACTGAATGAAACACCTGAAACTAGTCAAGTGCTGAAATCTACATTTGCAGTGTCCTTAGCTTTGTCTAACAATCCTACTGTATACACTCAACAGCATCCACAGGCACCACTTTTTGGACCAGACTACTAGTACACAGAATGTCTTGTCCAATGCCCAACCAACGGCCTCAAAGCAGTAGTTTTTTGTCCTATTTTGTAACCAACACGGACATCTAGCACCTACTACCACTACTTTCATTTTTGTTCAACTCGACTACTTATCTGGAGATAGTTTGAGGTATTCGGCTGTGAAGAGTTGTTGGAAAAAGAATTTTTGCAGATCCGACGATGCATCAAAGCATTCAGGCAAAGATTTACAAACCTCTAGAACTTGTAACGACTGTAAACTAAACAAGATACTGTTCAAACAAACACAGAGTCTGTCCAACGCATCTCAATAGCTAACAGTAAAGTCCGCATAAATTAAATGAGTGAGGTGTGTTGGCCAGTGGTAAAAATTAAAAAAAAGTTTAATTGATGCCTTGAAAATAACGGGGTCACGACCTTGATATCTTGGGGTCACGTGACTTCATCGGTCACGTGACCATTCGACTCGTGGTGGGCGACTTCCTGTGGGTGGTCCATTGTAACCATGCGTCTATCTTCCAACGTTATGGAGATATGAAGCCTCAAATGTTGGATGCATGGACGTGGACACAGAAAGAAAAAGATGGGAAAGAAAAAGAGGAAGGGAGAGGGGAATAGAAGGAAAAGGGAAGGTGGAAAAGGAAGGGAAAGGAGAAGGGGAAAGGAAGGGGGAAGGGAAGGGCAGTGGAAAGGGGAAGAGAGAAGGGAAGGTAAAGGGAACGGGAAGCATAAGGGAAAGGGGAAGAAGAAGGGAAAGAGGAAGGAAAAACAGAAAAGGGAAAGGGATGGAGACAGGGGAAGGGAAAGGAAAAGGGGGAAGAAAATAGGAAAGAGAAAGGGAAGAGAAGGGAAAGGGGATTAGATAGAAAAATGGGGAAGGGGAAAGGGAAGGTGGAAGGAAGATAGCGTAAGAAAAGTTGGACGCACGGACGCTCGGGTGATCTTATACTCTGTCCAATGCTATTGCATTGCATTGGACAGACAAAAACGTTCACGATGGACAGAAAAGGAAAAGTGTCAGTCTGACCTCTTTCATTTCATCGCGGCTGTAGCTGAGCACCTGGCCAATGACCTGCAGTGCTTCATGGCGCTTGGATGGCGGCGTATGAAAGTAGCCGAGCAACAGATTCTTTATGATGATTCTGAAACACGCATCCGATCTCATGTGATCGAGGCAGGCCATGAAAAAAAACAATCACCGAAACACAAAAAGAACATCAGGAAACATGCTACTACAAACTGCAATAATCAACACAAAAATCTCAAAAACTCCAATGAGATGCACCAGCTTCTCAACTACACTGACAATAATTCAGATAATTTAAATGGTTCCCTCAGACAATTCTGCATAGCCTTGTAGCGTGTGACCAGAGAATCAAGAGGTTTCATAACACAAAGTGCTATATAATATAAATTCACATTTTGCTTGCAGAGTACAACAAATATTCGCTTGTGCTATAATTGAGCCGTTTTACATTGGCAACCATTACCATTTAACAGACTAGGAGGCCAAAAAGGTAATAATAATGGCAATTTATGCAGAAAGACAAATTATATGCATAAAATCCCAGCAGAAACTAAGTTAGAAAGTATAATAATTACTTGTCAATTTTTGCATCAGTGCTGGAGGTCATCTTGTTCAGTTGTTCCTCTGCCTTTGCAAGCTCCGCCTCTCGCAGGTGAACTACAATGCGTTAAAATCAGCCACACACATAGACACAGAATAAGATATGGCACCTGTCAACCTAGAGTAAGGCTCTGGGAAATAACAATTAATTAATTGATTGACTGTTACAAAAAGTCAATCAATTAATATTTTTTAATCAATTAAAATTTGATTAAAACTTTGGACGAAAACATCACTAACGTCACAATTCTGCACATAAAATCAAGACTTGTACTTGCATAATGTTAGTTTAACAGTCTGCAACTTGTCAGTTTTGACTACAGAGCTGTATACTGCATTATCATCATCACGTTTGCTTCAGTTCAAGAAAGATGACAGCAACCAGTAGATGAAGTCTGCACTTTCCAGTCTTCTGATTGACTACAAAAATTAATCCATTAATTTCCATGACTTTTTGGAGATGAACAGATTTTTAAAAATTGTAATCAGTTGCAGTCCTAACTTAAACCATAAAAACGTTAAAAGATATCTGAAGCAAGCCAGTTAGAACTAGACACACGTCGATGCACTCTGTAATTGTGCGCTCTGCCTAATGACCTTAATCGTTGACCTTTGAACCAAAAACCTACTAAATGAAGAAGTTCCTTTTTGGCCTTTACTTTACACATAACAAAAAAACAACATGTCTTCAACCAGGGTTCCTACAGGTTTTCTGTAGCAAAATTCCCCGACTTTTCCCGTCATGGAATGACGATTTCACTGACATTATCGAAACAACAACCCTATTGCACAAATGTCATAAATGGTAATTAAGTAATGAAATGGTATTAATAGAGCAATATGCAAACAACAGAGGTCCTGG
>Ga0209671_1004645_pt1 | contig 13679 bp, 7 predicted proteins | sample WorMetHERISLAND2_2_FD_187401 | JGI IMG/M metagenome (GOLD analysis project Ga0209671, IMG submission 187401) | Marine gutless worms symbiont microbial communities from Max Planck institute for Marine Microbiology, Germany - Olavius geniculatus... | ecosystem: Host-associated > Annelida >... | reverse complement strand
GCATTGGTATTTCGCATGAACAAATTAGTCAGGGAAAACAATTCATTTTGTTCTGGAAAGTCAGGGAAAAGTCAGGGAAAATGTATTCTGCAGAGTAGTAGGAACCATGTCACATGTAATGTCTTTATGTTCTCTGCATGCAAGCAGTGTGGTTGCAGCTAAGAAGTTTGAAGAGCTACAGGGTGGGCACAAAGGTGGCAAGAAAGATAAGACTCCACAGAAGCCACAACAGCAACAGAAACAAGAAAAGAAAAAGCCTGAACCAAAGAAGCCAGAAGCACCACCAGCTAAGCAGGTAAGAGAAGTTCAGTTATGTAATTTCCATTCATCTATTCCTGTCACTTAATTTTTACACGCAAGAGCTAGCATACTATAGCGCGTATTAGCTGTGATAATTCTATCTTGGTGTCTTGTGTCTGTCACGTCCCAGTACCGTTCCAAGACCAGGTGAGATAGAGACTTCGGGTTTTCACCATATGATAGCTTAGGGTCTCTAGTATTTTCTGACAAAATTTCACTCCACTGGGTTTAGGGGGTCTCCACGAACAAGGCGAAGAAAAAGGGGCACCCACCCTAAAAAAGACGTTATTTTGCCGCTATTGGCTCGTCTGCCGTGAAAATGGTTGCAGATAGGCACAGACATGCTGCTTATCATAACAAGCACTGGTGATGAGCTTCTTAGAAATGTCAAAATCGATGACCTTGAATGACCTTGAACCTCTAAAATAAGGAGTTCTTTTCATTTTTCATGATTTTGGACTGCAACGCACATTTCAACAGTGAATTTCGCCGAAATGGCAGGAGATAGACCAAGACAACCTGCATATGAAATTTTCAGCATTCAATGTAGATTTTAGCAGTCTAGGTCCCAATCTTCTGCATTCAACGAGGCTGGCGCATGCAGGTGTCAAAGACGGGTAACCCTTTAAAAAGTGGTGATTTTTGCGCTATTCACTTGTCTAGTGTGAAAACGCTTGCATATAGGCACAGACGTGCTACTTATCATAACAAGCACTGGTAACATGCTTTTTAGTGCTATTAACATCAATAACCTTGCATGACCTTTAACCCCTAAATAGGGGGTTTTTCGTGAATTTTTGCGATTTTCGGCTGCAGAATAGTGAACTGAGACGAAATGGATTGACATAGACCAAAATTACCTGTGAACAGAAACTGCCATGGGCTCTCGAGCGTATCGTGAGCATTAGCTCAGATTTCTTGTTATATAACTGGCGTATTTCCTATCATTGTCGTAGGTTAGGGTGTAACCTACACCCTACTTTTGTGCCACAGGTTATGACGGTCTGCCTTGATAGAACACAGTTAGCAGCTAGAATTATGGCTGCCATTCCGCTGTTGCTGCAGCGCTTTGCTTTATAGTGTAATGGTTAGGACAGTGGACTTGCGATCACTAGGTTGTATGTCACCGATCCAGATAGTAACCACTCGATAGCATTCCAACCACTTTGCAGACAGATAAACTATCTCTGTATACAACCAACAGCAAGGTCAACTTAGCCTTCCATCTCTCCAGGTTAGGTAAATTGAGTACAGGCCCAGTATAGCATGGTTTATGGCGGGGCACGTTCACCTGTGTTGGTGGCAGATGACACTGCTATCCCATATAGCAGGTGACACTTTGTATCTTTGGATGCATTTTCTACAAAGAGCTATGCCCTTTAAAGCATGTGTGTTTGTTGTGCAGGCAGCAGCAGCAGCTAATGATGAGGAGGAGGAGGATGAGCTGTCTGAAAAACCATCAAAAGACCCATTTTCACACTTACCGAAAGGGTATTAATGCTTCAGACTTAGTAGTGGTGAATTTTTGGGTAATTGTAGTGTGATTTTCATGTTACTGCATAGCATTAGTAGTTTGTTCAGTTTTACTTTGTGTACGGTTTTTATTATTTCTTAATTTTTATCTTGAGTATTTTTTTGTTTCAGTTATCAAGCACCCGACTAAAGGAAAGGTAGCATTGACTCTTGTTACGTGATTTGTCTGCATAAACACATGCCTGGTGAACAGCTTTGTCATCACATTATGCTTTTCACTGTGATACCGTAGCTGTAGCACTTTTGTGATATATTTCTCATTTCAGATTATTTATTGTCGTTTTGAAGAAGGTTCTATTTTTACTTTTTAGTTAAGTTTTAGTTTCTTTAGTTTTGCTGTTCATTGTGTCAATTTCTTGGTGACGTACTGTTGTGTATATTTTGCATGTTTTTATAAATGTTTGTGTAGGACATTCAATATGGAGGATTGGAAGCGCATGTACTCTAACAACGATACGAAAACGGTTGCGCTGCCGTGGTTCTGGGAGCATTTTGACAAGGAGAACTTCTCGCTGTGGTCATGTGAGTACAAGTATGCTGACGAACTGAAGCTTATCTTCATGACTTGTAACCTTGTCGGAGGTGAGTTATATCTAATGATGCTACATTCAGATTTTTCCTATATTTGATGGTTAGCCTGATTTTTGAACAACAACATCGACAGATAATTTGCCTGAATTTCGTTTGACGGTGTAATCAAAAGTTGCATGTGTTATAAGATTGTAGTTTAGGGATGCTGGTTATATGCAAATGTGCGATTGCATATTTTGCCAAAATCCGCATATCGCATATCTTTCCGCATATAATAGCATTTTCAAAATCACATACGCGAAAATTATGCCGCATATCCAAAAATTTGCATATATTCCGCATATGCAATCGCATTTTTTGTCCAACATTGTTTTAAGACCGTTAAATATTTTTGGCGGCAAATGCTTACTGGTATTTACATTTTAGACATTGAATAAATTAAGTCAAAAATGTCAGAAATGTGCAGAATAGGCCTATTAATGATCATGATTATGGTTCTCCGTCACTCAAAGACTTTGCATATGCAGGAAATTTGCTGAAAAATATATGCACCGCATATTTCGCCAAATTCTGCATATTTTCCCACAGATTTTGCCTAAAAACTAGAGCTGTCACAGTTGACGCGTTAATTAACGTGTTAATGCGTTAATAAATTAACGCGCGTTAAAAAAATTAACGCACATGCGTAAATTTATTATTTTATTTCATTCAGTTACTAAATTCTGTGCAGCAAAAGTTCGGACATTCCATTAAACTGCGACAGGCATCATGGTAGGCTAATGTGACACAGGCACTACATTGTGGGCTTCATTCCAGTCACCCTCTCCATGTAGTCCACTGTCCACCTACAACATTGGCAATATTGATAGTTACTTTAGTAAAGTTTATTACATTTTTAAATCTTTATTTATTCACCAATCACAAATGAACAGACAGACAGACAGACATACAAACATACGCACGAAGCTGACAAAAGACAGTAAGCAAGCAATTCGCGTAAGCATCATAGATTCCATCATATCATATACAATCATAGAGTCCATCACAAAATGATGGACTCTATGATGGACAAGAGATGATATACAAAATAAAAATACTGTAATAGTTAAATAGTAAATACTAAATAGTCTAAATACGTTTAAAAAATAAAAATTATATATGTTTTTAAACTTGTTTTTCTAACTTTCTATATTTTACAGGCAGGTCCCATAAACGTCTCGGGCCCAGGGTAATTTACCTCCTACTCTCTATCTCGACGGGACTGGGTGCGTTAATTTACGCGTTAATTAATGCATTAAAAAATTAACGCACTGCGTTAATGCGTTAAAAAAAATTAGCGCCTTGACAGCTCTACTAAAAAACGTTCCACGTATTTTAAGAAAATCTTTGCGCTATACGCCAGCATCCCTAATAGTTGCATATATATGATATTAGCAACACACATTTTTCGTTATGCAATTTGCATGATCTGTAGTGCCATAGTACATTTAATTATGCACACATTTGTGACATGCCGCGTGGTTAGGCCTAGCTTCAGTCATAGCTGAGACTTTTGCTAGAACATAGAGGTTAGCAGTCAAGTACTCTGAGCATAGAGCATTCTTAGAACATGAGAAATTCAGTTCTGTAACCATTAATCTATCCCTGTCATTTTAATTTTTTTACATAACTGCTCTATTTCCTATCGATGTTGCAGGTTAGGGTGTGTCAAAGTTTTCAAGAAAGCATAGGCAGGGATAACTCACCTAGCAGTAAGGCATTTAGGTGTTATAACTCACTCAGATGCGGCACTACAAATTGGTTCTGCAAAGCACAGTTAACTGTTTCATGTTTTGCCTAGGCCTAAATATGATGGGCATAGTGCATGATACGTGATCAGTTATAGTTGTGGCAGACATTATCAAGCCGGCAACGTTGCGTGTGACTGCTACATTGCATGTGACTGTGATTTAGGAATGTTTCAGCGATTGGATCGGATGCGTAAGCATGCGTTCGGCAGTATGATTGTTTTCGGTGAAAACAACAACAACTCCATCGGTGGTCTATGGATGTGGCGTGGACATGAACTTGCCTTTACGGTCTCTCCAATTTCTACCCTCTAGCACTTGCTCAGTTTTCAGTCTCGTCTGTTTTGATGGTGTAAAAATGAACTGAAAACTGATTTTTTTCCTGACACTTTTTCTTGTGTATATTAATGGCGTGGTGTTCAGTTTGTAAACGATGAAGGAGAAGATTTTGCATAGACGGTAAATGGTCCGGTGGTAATTGCTGACTGGCTGTGCTATGTCGTTAATTCTGTTATAACAAGGCCTGTTTGTTAACTTAGCTCTGACATTTACATTAACAACAACATACTGATGTTAGATATTTTTGACATTTAGCTATTAAATATTACTAGTAACATCCACGATATATTGTCCACAATGAGCATAGTGAGTCGGGTAGTCGTCATGAAAATCTTTTGGAAATTATTGTGTATAATTTTAGTTGTGTAATATAAGTCAAAGTTTTCTGTTTCGTATTTTTAATGAAAAGAAATTTGCATAACTATGGACCACATGTAGAATACAGTTATTTATTTAAAAGCATTGTCTCTCATGTTATGTTAAGCAATTGATCCATCAATATCTGTGCATTTTCGTGTGATTGTTGCAGTTGTCTGAAGATCTACAGATCGACTACGACTCCTACGCCTGGACGAAGCTGGACGCAGACTCAGATGAGACCAAGAAGCTCGTAGAGGAGTATTTGTCCTGGGAAGGTGACTTTGCTGGCAAGAAATTTAACCAGGGAAAGATCTTCAAGTGAACGTTCTGAACATCTATGTCTTTGTGTTCGTTTTTTGTTAATGCCCATTCGAAACATTGATTCTGATCAGAAATTATAGTGTTTGTTGCATTGCACTTGGCTATAAGGAAATATGGGCATGAGCTTGTGCCTTTCTCATCTGTGTGATGCTGATTTGGCATGGACTGATGACTAGGTAATTTGTTGTGGTTATTTATGTAATAAATTGTCATCTATTGATAACAGGTCAATTTTTTTTATTCAGACCACCACAAGCTTAATAGTGTACTTTGCATGGTTTTGGATGGATCCCCAATGTCATTTTTCGGTCATCTATTATATGATCTTATCAGTGTCATCAGAGTTACTATGTTATTATTCACTTAACATTCAGTCTATTGTAGTGGATGAAGATTGACTCACATACAGTCAGCAGTCTGTTAGTCTGAGCAGAGTGAGCTATTCTAATAACACAGTGAAGTACATAGTTATCCATCATGTGAGTTTTGATATTCTAAGCTACACAAAAGCAGAATGACAACAAACAAGACACTGGTACAAATGGTATGCACCAGTGGCGTTGTGGCACTGGCAATTGACCCCCTAAATTTTGTGCCGTCTGAAAGTTGTCAGAAAATTTTTTTACATGATTTGAAAACTTTCAGATGAAAGTTCAGGGGCAAAAGTCAAATTCTGATAGCCCATCTCTGTAATCTCCTCTGTCAGAAATTTGCAACTGTCTGTTGGAATTCTGTCAAGCTATTTGCAGTGTCTCTCAGAAAATAGCAACTTTCTGCCCTCGCCAATTTTTCTAATCCACTATGCCATGTACACTTGTGTCCAGTGAAAAATTAACCCCCTAGACATCGTGCAATAAAAATGTCAAATCTGAATGAATTTGAATAGGGTTTTATACACTTAATCCACAATAAATATCTGAAGCGTTTGCCAAATTTCATTGAGAAATATTTTTTAACCAAAATTATTAATTGTTGCACACAGTATGGATGACCAGGAACTGTTAACTGGGTGTACAACGTTGCTTTGGGCCACATCCAACTACAGGGTGGGTTGTTAAAAACTGGCTCAATACATTCACAAAAAACATCACTTAAATCATGAATTATATGCCTTCTCTCTTGTATGCTTTTTGGACTGTGCATGCTGCATACCTTCAATTTCTGGTGAGAACATCACTGACATTTTGCATTTATCGGACCATTGGTGATGAAGACCATTTTATGTGGCTCACGGGTCGTTAGGTTGTGCACCACTTGTGTCACCTTTGCCTGTATGCTAACCAATCAGTCAACATATGGTCCATGTAGCAAGCAAGTGTTCAAGCACGTGAATGATAAACCGACAGCGTAACTGGAACCGTAATGAAATACATTAATGTCATAACCATCATTTGCAGTAATGTACAGGAGTATGCAACAGTTGACGCCGCTGAGCTGTAGCTGTAGCCATAACTGTGTTTGTCTGTTTCAACTGCTCTGCCACGATCTGTGCCGTCAAAACAACAAGAGTGCCACTGCCATATACACGTACTTGTAGCATTGCTTTCTGGGTGAATTTGTTCAATCAGTGATGGGAACAAACTTATTATTCTTAGTTAAAACTTTTAAGTGAAAAACCTAATTTCTCTGACTATGCTGAAACTGAATTTGATAATTTGCACGAGTGAAGTAAAAGCAAATGGTTTCAGTCGGACTCCAGAGTGTTGTCCTTGTCATCACCAGACTAAACGATGCTCTTTTACAAGTAGACTATTCGATTGGATAGGCGACAATAAACTTCTACTTAGTGTACTTGGAACTTGTGCAACAAGCCAGAGCTTTTAAATAGGACAGTCTGGCATTCCGGCACTTTTTAGCCGCCATTGCTTATAGTAATATTCTCGTATTTAAAACACAATGTTACTGCCCGTTATAATTATTAGACTGGCAATCAGAATCCAACAGTTCTCACACTGGCAGTTACTTTTTTCTGCTTTAGGCCCTGGCCTGAACTAATGGTTGTTTTGTAAATCCTCAGCAGCGCGTTACGTGTACTGTGGGTTTAACAGTGAATAGCAATCGTTTAATCTACACCAAAGTAAAGATAAGATTCAGAAGGACAAGTAAAGCTGGACTGATAACGTACCTCTGCTGGAAACGTACTGTATGGCGGCCCAGTGATTGGTGTTTGGCGTCGTAGCTGATGGAGTAATTGACTGCGTTGAATCAACCGTCGACTCGTGAACGTTGCTGAAAATCACGGCGTCGCGATATTCTACGATCAGCAACATACTCAACATGACCACTGTAACTAGACTAGCATATCGCTAACAAGCGTGGGTTGTTTGCATTTGCATCCTTGTATTCAACTTAGAACAACCAAAATAATCAGTACCTACCTGCCCTGTATGTGGCAAGGTGGGGGTGCTCTTTTTTTATTTTATTCTCAATGACTTTTACACCATTTATCAAAAAACGTGCCACTTTTATTTATTTCATTAACTCCATGAAACATTGCCCAGTTTTGATAATGTTTGGCAAGCAGCATCATGAAGAAACTTGACGTCAGTGCCTTTACTTTTAGCCGCCTCACCTTAATACCGTTTCTACACTACCTTGTCTGGATCTGGATAGTTAGTCGGCAGGGCCCCAGGACTGGGGCATCACACCGACGGGAAGTGCAGAAGTCGCAGTTTGACCGTTTTTAACAATGAATTCATACTGGGTAGCACATACATAAATCACTGAATATCTGTTACTTATTAATTGTTTTCATTTTGATATCGTACGTCGAAGAACTGAAATGACGCATCAAAAGCGAGTGAGCCACTGTGGGTCAGCGGTTATTGAACTTGCTGCTGGCGAGTGGCGTCAACGTCAACCACTTGCGTTCGTGTTCGAGTAGAACATGCACATGCTATAATACAGATGATTTCACGTGACACGTGTAACTTTATGAGAGATAATAACCATTACTCGTGTTTGTCGCTTATTCAGTTAATCATTACTCAGCCGACGTATGTGCTACCCCGTGCGAATTCATTGTTGTAAACGGCCAAAATAATACTTCTGAATTTTACGAGGTAGTGTAGCAACAGTGTCAAGGTGAAGCAGCCAAAACTGTATCATGTAGGGGCCTACGTCAAGTTTCTTTGTGATGTTGCGTGACAAAAATTATCAAAGTCGGCCAATGACCGTGATCGAGGACGGCGTGTTTTGCCTCGACGCACGTGTGATAGCCTATACAAACGCGAGACGCTGTCGGTCGTCAAGTTTGAGTGGAATGAGATTATGCGCACTTACAACACTTCAGACACTATAGTGAGAGATGGGACCAAGTAGATAGCCTATCATGAAATAAGTGACCGTAAAGCGTGACGGTTTTGTGCGTTTTGCCGAGCGCGTTTCCGGCGACACATTGGTAGTCGGTGTAGTCGTCCGGCTGCAGGTGCCTGATGTTGAGCCGGAGTGTCACTCGTCCATCCAGCTCGTCGTACTCGTCGGTGACGTACTTGCTGGACAGGCCGCCGCCGGTGGCGCTGATGGGCAGATTATCGCGGGTCCAGTAGTGTGTCGCTGCCGGCACGGCCGATATCACACACTCCAGTACCACCTCTCCGCCCAGCCTCTGACCAATGCGCCGGTTTGGAACCCAGATCTCCGGAGCATCTGGACGACGAACAGCAGCGTCAATTGAACTGTTATGAAAACACTGGGCAGTAGCATCGTGGCTGGAAGGAGGACAATCGCTCTCAAATTTTAGCCTGTCGGAAATTTTTGTAACACCACAAGTTTGAGTTAAAAATTTTGGACGGAATTTAGGGGTTTAAATTGAAATTCTGAGCACCCATAATCTCTTGTCGGAAATTGTCGGAAATTTTGCAGCTGCATTGCGAAAAACCCTAATTTCTGGAAAATAACTTAAAATAGGCCTACCATCAGCAGTAATACTATCAAACGTTTGTCGACGTCAGCAACCACAAATAAAGAAATTGATGGTGCATATCATTGAATAGCTAGGCCTAGAAAACGATTTTGGATTTCGAATTAAGTTATTGAAGAAGAATGTTTGGCGTACACTGCACGGTGACTTTGATCTGTTTGCTGGCTGCAGGCGGCACTCCGTTGTCAGCGACGCACTCGTACAGTTGACCGACGTAGCGCGATGCGTTGACGACCACCAAACTCTCACCGCTGCTCCCCAACTTTGTAGACACTCGAACAGCGCAAAAACGTAAAGTCCTTCTAAACCATAAAACCCATGCTAAGGGGGGGGAGCGTTGATCTCCGTTTTATTAACTTTTATCTAGACTCCAGTTTACACTGCCAGACCACGGATGCGGGGCTAGTGCATCGCGCGGAGTACCTGTCTACGCACCAGCTTTCGCTGACACTCAATGCGCCCACCCACGGAAAAATGGCCAGGCTAAGTTAACATAGGTGGCATGGTTACATTGGTTACATGCCAAAATAGTATAAGCCCCTACCTACGAACGGTTTATCATCTCAGTACCCGACTAAGTTAACCTGCGTAGCTCAGCGTAGACTCGTAGAGTAATGGGGTGTTTATACGATCCAGCAAACTTCCAGCAAATGTATTCAAAATACACGTGCTAATGCTGGACGTTTGCTGGATCGTGTAAACACCCTACAACTTGGTTGATGCGACAGACGCCGCTACCGCCAGACCAAGCTGCCAACTCACACAAAACGTCCGTCACGTATTTTCTCGGGTAAAACTGAGAAGTGGTCATGCAGAATAGGAATAGAAAAGAAAAAAGATCATAACAGGGTGGCGCACAAAAGTTCAACATGTATAATGTAGATCGAGGTAAGGAATCGTGTTGTTTCGCAAAGCATTAACGGCTAATCGAAACGTCTGATTGCTCGATTTGTGTAAATAAAATGTCGGACGTTCCATGCACTTTTATGCGCCAGACTGTAATAAAACAACTGAATGTAAAAACTGCGTGCTGTTTAATTAGAAGTAGTCAGTGCAGTATTTACTTTCCACGCCTTGGGGCCATGAGCGGCGGAACCAAGTGACCTGCGGTTGCGGGAGACCGGTTGCGTTGCACGCCAGTCTCACGGAGTCACCCTCGCGCACTGTCACGTCGAAACTGAACGAATCGTCCATGATCTGAGGCGGAACTGCAGCGCAGACAACACAGATGACACACCCTTCATCTATATCCGTTCAGCGAGTCACAGGACAGTCCATGACGGTTCAAACACGTAGGCCTAAGCTATGAACTCGGAACTAAAACGTGGTTTATGGGCGGCTCATCATGGAGAAACTTGCCTTTGACGTGAAGCGTGGTGATTTTACTGCGGACCGGGTTAGTGTTGACGGTACAACGGTACGATCCGCTGTCGTCGCTGCGTACTTCACTGATGAGTAGGTTCCACTCCTTGATATACGGTCGGACGACGCTGAACCGCCTGTCATCGATGACTCGGCGTTCTTCGTACGTCAGCGGGAATGAGTTCTGGTCAAGCCAAGCTACCTGCAACAGCCGTCTGCAGCTCTAGACTGACAATAAACTGATTTCAAACAAGAGGCACAGCAACGTAAACTATCGGTATAGGCTACGGTTCTTTGACAATACAGATAAGAAAAGCAGACTGACACAATAATTATGTACTGCAGTTTTTCAGGGGCCAGATAAAGCATAACGCAGACGGAGACTGAAACGACGTTAGATCGACGACGTCAAAAACCGGACTGGACAGTGAGCGTTTCTGAATGTTTCCAGACAGCGAAAGACCGAAGCGAATAGAGGACTGTTGTGTCATCGTCCATGTCCGCCGACCCTTAGCGGTCAGGATAACCGAAGACAAGGCGAGATTAGCAATTAGGCTTACTCTATACTTTGGCAATATTTGAATAGTTCTATAAGTAACGTAAGCCCCTACTTAAGATTTCACAGCATAGTACATTGTGTTGAATTGCAATTGACAATTAAATATTTTTTCTCCATGACGTAAGCTACACATTTAAATAAAAAAACGAAAACAAGTAATTAAAAAGAGACGCATATATTTAACATTGACTTTGTAGTTTCCGAGGTTGTCGATGGAGCACTGCAATACGATGCTTTGTCCGGCTACGACAGTCACGTTAACCAGAGGAACGTCGAAACTTGGCTCAGGCGCCATACCTGTACAGCGTAAATACACCACTTGTAGTAGGGCCCTACTGACTTTCCAATCTTAACAGTTTTAAATGTTGTTTCACTTAAAGAATATTCAGCTAAATACTTTAAAGTCTTTTTTTATTTTCCAGACGTCTGTAAGTTGCGGTGTCACAGACTACACATTTTAACTTGCTATTTTATTACATTTTATTGCAGCGTGTTACGTGGCTTCGGCCTTTTATAATGTATTTTTTAATTTTTAGTAATAATACTACTAATAAAAACTACTAATCGCAACAATCACGTAAACGATCAACGAGATGTATGTATGTAGGCCCTATGTATATTCATTTATTAGCAATGGTACCAATACATGCCAAACATTGTAACATAACAGAAACCATCACTAAAAGAATGGATGGTCATAATGACACTTACAGCAATCCCTAAACAATACGCAGATATTTACTAAAATCACAAGCATTTAACCGACATTTAAAAGAAGCTACTGAACAGACAAGCACAGTATCAGACCTAGGACTGTTCCATACGTCAGTACAACGATTGGCAAAGAAATGAGCGCGACAATTTATACGGCAATGAGTCTTTACCAGTTTCAGTTCATGACCACGAGTAATACTATTAGATAACGTAAAAAAACTGATAGCAATCTAAAATAGTTAGACCATGCACAATACAATACACAAGTGTCAAGTCAGATTTCAACCTTCTAAGTTCAAGGGAATCAACGTTTAGTTTGGACAGCCTAGTGATATATGTATCGTTCCTAAGTCCAGTGAGATGTATGGCAAATCGTCGTTGTACAGCCTCAATATTGAATATGTGGCAAACATATCGGGGATTCCATACAGGTGAGCATAAAAGGCAATTGATGATTGATAGCTTGGCATATTTATTACTTTGATTTTAAAGCTGTCACAGTCATTACTGTATAGACATTACACTAAAGAAACTAAATAAAAATAAATATATAAATAAATAGAATAAAAAAAATAGTTTGTATACATATTTCTGTTGGCACTTTGCAGATAGCAAAACTGATATCTGAATTGTTTCTCAGCATAATTGAATGCGCCCACCCACGGTTCGAGTACAATTTAATAAAGACAACTAACAGCAACATGATGTTGGAGACAGTTGTTAATGATTAAGTCCGAGTCATATTTTTTTTTATTCTGTTTCGGTACATCTATCGTTTGTCGCTAGCTCAGCAGTGACTGTCAGTGAGCGAGTTATTTTCACTGCAGAATTAATTTATCGATTTCTGCAGCGCGCCGATGATATAGAGCACAGATAGCGAGCGCTACGCTAGGCCACTACGGACGGACGGACGGACCGACTCCGTCGAAGCAAGTCCGTCTGGAAGAGACACGGCGCGGCGTCATAGTCACGGCCAACGGGATGAATCAATGTCGTCGAAGAATGGAACACACCACGACACTAGACTATCAAGCCTTGCGCAAGACTAAGCTGTCCGCGCTAGCCGCCGTGGCGTGCTGCAATATTTTAGCAATGACGTCAAAGTCGACAAATAGCCATTGCGCTAGGCCCTGCCTATTAGCGGCACGGTCTTGTCTCGCAATGGTAAGAAATCCGAAAATTTAGTACTGTGACCTTGACCTTTGACCTATGACAATGAAATTCAATCGGGTTCTCGTGGTTGTCGAGATATACATGTTCCTGCAAAATTTCATCTAGCTAAGTGCTAAGTTCGTGAGTTATCGTGTTAACGAAAAAAACGGACAAAAAACTTTGCGACGACGCTGAAAACAATACTGTCGTCGCTACCGCGGACAGCAAAAACGTACGTGCATCAGGCCGAATAATCTGCATCGGTGTATTATATACGCACACCGGCGATGTGGATCCGTAGAGACAACACCAGCATCAGCAGCTGTTGCACTGATAAATAGCACCGCTGTACATCAATGAAACGAGTTACTGTTTGCCTTATCATCAGCAGACGTTCTCCTCTGCGTTGTCGCGATACAATTAACTCGTCACTGACACAGTGTTAGTGTCCGTGTCCGTCCGTCCGTTTGTCCGTCTGTATGTTTCTCTGTAAAGATATTTTGTGCGCGCGTGTGTAGTTGAGGCATTTGTACTTCCAGAACTTTTCAACTTTGCAGCATATGCGAATCGGCATGCACAACACAGTACAGTCAGTACTGAATGTATACTAGTCGGGGGCGCTGAAAACGCGAGACTGAAAAACGCGGAACTGGAAAACCCGGCACCAAATCACAGGGGTGGAAAACGCGGGACCGGAAAACGGGGGAACCTCAAAGTTATGGAAAGCCGTCGCTGTAGAAAATGTGCAACATAGTTAGGCCTCCGTGGCAGCTTTGCGTGAAGTCTTTGGTGAGGTCAA
>Ga0209671_1004644_pt1 | contig 13680 bp, 12 predicted proteins | sample WorMetHERISLAND2_2_FD_187401 | JGI IMG/M metagenome (GOLD analysis project Ga0209671, IMG submission 187401) | Marine gutless worms symbiont microbial communities from Max Planck institute for Marine Microbiology, Germany - Olavius geniculatus... | ecosystem: Host-associated > Annelida >... | reverse complement strand
CTTTTTTGCCACGGACACGCCGGGCGCCAAAGTAGGATTCATCCACCTCAACCTCACCCGATAAGGGCGAGGAGGCGTCACGAATTCGAGCGATTCGGGTCCGTAGTTCGAACAACAACTGATTGATTGTCGGGCGGCTGACATCACTCAGCTCGGCGATTTTCGAGGCCGGTAAATCGTGCGCAAAAGAGCGGATAATCACGCTGAATTTCGCTTCCGAAAGGTGTGAACGCCTGAAATACCTGTTTTTTCCTTGCATAACATAACCTTAGCATGCTCTCGCAGTGGCTAAAGTTATCTAGACCCTTATCTTTATTTAAGAAAAAAATAATCCTGTTAATCCCGTCCTATTAGCGGTTGGCACGACGATTACATCAGAGCCCCTCGTACCGGAACGGTGGGTACAGCCCGCCCCGTTACCACCAGACATCCCGTTGGGGTTCGTCCCTCACCCCAACCTACACCCAAAGCGAGGTCCGTGCAGGCAGACTGCGATGGCTGGATTGATAATCCGTGGCTTTTCTTCTCGTTCTCCCTCTAAGATCCGTCCGGCGGGTCCTCTTGTCCGTTACCGAATAAATCCCGCGGCTCGGCCTGCGGCGGCAAAACCCCCGGTGGCGCGGTCATGCCGAAGTGTCCATAGGCCGCCGGGGTCGCCATCCGTCCCCGGGGCGTGCGCATGAGGAATCCCTGCTGGATGAGGTAGGGCTCGAGTACGTCCTCGATCGTGCCCCGTTCCTCGCCGATGGCCGCCGCCAGACTCTCCACTCCGACCGGTCCACCGGCGAACTTCTCGATCACCGCCTGCAGCAACCGCCGATCCATGTGGTCGAAGCCTAAGGCGTCCACCTTGAGCATGGACAAGGCTCGGTCCGCTACCTCCGCCGTGATACGGCCTCCGGCCCTGACCTGTGCGTAGTCCCGCACCCGCCGCAGTAACCGGTTGGCAATGCGGGGCGTGCCGCGGGAGCGACGCGCGATCTCCCGAGCGCCGTCCGTCTCGGTCGCGAGCTCCAGGATAGCGGCGGAACGCCGGACGATGCGGGTAAGCTCCTCCGGCGAGTAATATTCGAGCCGCTGCACGATGCCGAAACGGTCACGCAGAGGCGAGGTCAGGAGCCCGGCGCGGGTCGTTGCCCCCACGAGCGTAAAGGGAGGCAGGTCCAGCTTGATGGAACGGGCGGCCGGTCCTTCCCCGATCATGATGTCGAGCTGGTAGTCCTCCAGGGCGGGATAGAGGACCTCCTCCACCACGGGGCTCAGGCGGTGGATCTCGTCCACGAACAGGACATCCCCAGGCTCCAGATTGGTGAGCAGGGCGGCGAGGTCCCCCGGCTTCTCCAGCACCGGCCCGGAGGTCTGACGCAGACCCACCCGCAGCTCGTGGGCGATGATGTGAGCGAGCGTCGTCTTGCCCAGGCCCGGCGGACCGAAGATAAGGACATGATCCAAGGCGTCACCCCGCCCCCGGGCGGCCTGGATGAAAATCTCCATCTGCTCGCACACCGCCGGCTGGCCGATGTAATCGACCAGGCGTCGCGGACGAATGGCCCGGTCCAGGGCCTGGTCCTCGGACTCGGCTGCCGGATCGATCAGGCGGTTGGGATCACTCATGCCGGTGTCGTCTTGGCCTAAAGCGTGCTGATATTCAGCCGGAAACCTTGTGCGATAGGAAAGGTATGAAAGGGACGAAAAAACTACACATCACGCGAATCGGCGCGAATCAATTTTCGCGTGGATGCGCGCGATTCGTAGCTTCCCTCTTGCCGGCAGTCGGTAAGCGATTAGGTAGCGTTGACATTTGATGAGGAGTAAGCCTCCACCTCCGGGCTTGTCTTCTAATGGTACAGGATTAACAGGATTTTATAATCGTCGGCTGGATCCAGGCCTACTCTGGTGCCACCGAACCTTCTGACGATAGGTGCGGGGGATTCCGGCACTCCCTGCCGGAATGACGCGGTCGGGGCTGGTAGGCTTGACCACTTTAAACTCAGCCACTACCAGCCCGTAGGATGGGCAAAGCGAAGCCTGTCCATCCGGCTGGCCTTGATCGTCGGTCACTGCGCAGGGCCTTCTGAGCCGTAGCCTCCTGTTAAGGAGACAAAACAGGCGTAGCGTGCCCATCAATTGGCGATGGGCACGCTACGCGCTGTGTATTCTGCCACGCCATTGCGGTTTGGAATTCCGCGTGGCATGACCACACCTTGGGTTCTCTTGTCGGGCGCTTGCTTTGCCCATCCTACCAATTGTCAACAGGGCCTAGAGTGTCAGGGTGTGCTCACCGATTTCAGCGCGGCGCGGATGATCTCCTCGGAGGTACTGGTCCCATCGTCCGCCGCGCGGGCCATGCGGCTGGCATCGGCGGGCTTGTAGCCGAGGGCCGTGAGCGCACCGATTGCATCGACCAGGGCGGAACCCTCACCGCTACCGGTCGATGGCGAAGACGCAACGCCGACCGGCGACCCGGCAGGCACTGTACCCACCCGATCCCGCAGCTCCATGACCAGGCGCTGGGCCGTCTTCTTGCCGACTCCGGGTAAGCGTGTCAGGGCCGTGACGTCCTCCTGCCGGACACACAGGGCGAACTGCCGGGCGTCCATGCCGGAGAGAATGGCCAGGGCCATGCGTGCGCCGACGCCGTTGACTCTGAGCAGATTGCGGAACAGGGCGCGGTCCTCCTCGCGCAGAAAGCCGTAGAGCACCCAGGCGTCCTCACGCACGGTCAGGTGAGTGACCAGCGTGACCTGCTCCCCGACGGGCGGCAGATCGTAGAAGGTGGACATGGGGGCCTCCAGCTCGTAGCCGACGCCGCCGATGTCGAGCAGGAGCCGGGGTGGGTGCTTGGAGACGATCTCACCGCGCAGTCTGCCGATCACGGCCGAAAATCCCTCCAGGATGCCGCGGCCCGGCGACGCGCCGGGATGCCCATGGAGTGGGCACGGCACAGGGCCAGGGCAAGGGCGTCGGCCTCGTCTTCCGGCGGCATTTCCGCGAGGGAGAGCAGGAGTCGTACCATGTGCTGGACCTGGGCCTTCTCCGCGCTCCCGGTGCCCACCACGGCGAGCTTGACCGCTTTGGGGCTGTACTCGTGGACCTGCATGTCCCCCTTGAGCCCGGCGCAGAGCACCGCTCCCCTGGCCTGACCGAGCTTGAGGGCGGCGGTCACATCGCGGGCAAAGATGAGCTGCTCTACCGCCAGCTCGTGGGGGCGATACTCCTGCACCACCTGGACGATGCTCTCGAAGAGTAAGCCTAACCGCCGCGGCCAGGGCAGGTGATCGACCCGAATACAGCCGCCGGTAACGTGGACGCTGTGCCTGCCGTCCGTGTCGATCACTCCGAAGCCGGTGGTGCGGGAGCCCGGATCGATGCCTAAGATGCGGTGGCGCAGTCGGGGCCGGAGCGGCACTGGTTCTGCGTTTTGTCTGACGTTGAGTGCCATATCAGGCAATTCTTTTCAAAGAAGTCCCGCGACAGCCGGCGTCGGGTTACGGCGCGTTCGGATTCATTTGCACAATACAACATCGAAACACGCACCTAACCCGACCTACCTGGCTTCATTTCCCGGCACCAGGGTACATCTCCTCGTAAAATCGCCTTGCTTTCTGTGGGGTGAATCGAGATTCCATCAGCTTCACAGCCTGGCAAAGAGCCGGTCGAGCTTGTCGTATGACGCTATCCGATCACTCAACTCACGGGCCTCCTGCGGTGATCTCCCGAGCGCGCGAAAAATCCGGTGATACGGAATAGGATGCGATGATCCCCGCAGGTCTTCCCATTCAGGGCAATGGGTATGTGTATAGTCGCGTAGCTCCCAACGTCCCAACGAGCCGAACTGTTCCCACACAGCATCAAGGACATCGAATTCAGCCTCGCTGAGCTCGTCCAGGTCCTCCCGGGCTACGGGGTTCCGTAACGTCAGCTCGTAGTCCGCTTGGTCGGAAATCCAGTCGGTCCAGCCGCCGGGGGAAGACTCCACATCGCCATCCATATGGTTGAGCGTGTTCGACAGCGCAGGGCCATGGGGCATGGCAACCGGAAGATCACCGGAGACCGGGATGCCATAGCAATCCATTGCCTTTCTATCGGCAAGATAGAGTAGCTTCATGAGCTTCAGATGAGACATGGTCCCACCACGTTTGTGCAGCAGATAGGCCGCCATTTGGGCTGCTTTGCGCTCGTTGAACATAAGTAAGCTCTCTCTGAAACATGGAAGCGAGCCGAAGACTTTGTCTATTCCCTGTTCCTGAAACCATGTCGTTCACATCGAGGTTCCAACCTATGCGGACCTTCTTCCTCCAAACAGCTTCTAAACCTTAGCCAAATTTAACAATCTCTCCGCGAACGCTTCGGTACGTTGCCTATCTCCACTTAATCCCATATGCTCGACTTCAAGCCACCAAAGGTATTCACATATTTCATGTTTCGGTTGCCTTGAAATGAGCATTTTATAAATTGCCGGGATATAAGAGTCATATTCGTCCTGAGCTTCTGGAATATCTCCAACTCCGATGGGATCCCATTCCTCAATAAGCGATTCATGGATCGCTTCATGGAGTAGCTTTGCTGATTCGAGATACGCTGACATTACCTTTTCTCTCCGCGGCGCGGAGCTTCCACGATTTCTGATCATTTCTTTTTCCCCGACATGTATCCATTATAAAATCTTTTTCGGGTGTCGATTAAAGACCAAATAAATAAAACTACGCCACCGACACAAAGGACTGACGTAGCTATTATTATAGCATTTGTCATCATTTATGCACCTCAGCAAGTAGTTCCGGTTTGGATACCCGATCATAGACAGAATAGCTGATTAAGAATGAAATACAAGCCAACCCTATAGAACAATATAAGATAGCTGAAGCATCAACTACTTTTCCTCCAATCAACACCAATGAATATAGAACGCTGTAGGAGGCGATAAAAACTATGGAAAATCCATTTTGAACTGTTTTCCATTCTTTTCCTACACTGCTGAAATGTTCAATTTCGTTGATGTTCGATATATGTAAGACGAGTCCGAATACTACAAAATCGGAAGGTGACAAAATATTTACTGTGCCGGGATTAGTTACCAGCCAAACCAATGCTCGTGAGAGCATGGGTATCAAACCTACCAGCACTGTATATATTAACCACTTGGTTTGTTTGTCAGTCATACTACTTGGCAAGTTCCATTGGCTTTCATAAAACTGCGGCATAGCTTGCATAGGCAGGGGCACAGGAAACGATTTGCAACCATATCTTTATCCGCAGATTACGCAGCTTTCCACAGATAAAAATCGGAAACAATCTGCGAAAATCCGCGTAATCTGCGGATAAAACAGAGAAGGGTAGGAACAGACGCTAAGAGACTGTCTAAAAACTAACCTATTGATTTCAAATGTTAAGAAAGAATCATAAAGACCCCTCGTTGCGCTTCGGGATGACACTACCGGCGTCCTTGTCATTTCGAGCGCAACGAGAAATCCTTGTCCCGACGGAGGAGGGATCGTAGGGTTCAAGCGGTTGGCAGGTTCTCAGGTTTTTAGACAGCCTCTAAGGGACGCCGCGGCATCAGCGGCCGCCCAGCTTTTTCCCGAAATCCCTTTCGACCACGCTCAAATTCACCTTCAGCTGCTGGGCAATCTCGCGGTATTTCGCCTTGCGGGCGGCATTGGTCCGGTTGACCAATTTATTTACCTCCGGCGTCCCTTTCCCTTTTTGGGCTCGGAGATAGCCTCTGTCGGTTTCGACGACGAGTCCCGTTCGTTTGGCCTCGCCGACGGATAGCGCATAGGCAACTACGGGTAACAGGAGTGCGAGCGTCAAGGCGATGACCCAGGTGACTTGCTTGACGACACCGGCTTGTTTCTTCATGGCTTCGTCTCCATTCCGAAGAGCTCTGGGTTTTCCTGCAGCGCACTCTCGACCTCCTTATCGAGCTTGATTCTGACTTCCTGGTCGATCTTCACATTGACATTGATCTCGATGGGCTTGTCGGGCGCCTCGACCTTGACGCACGGTGAACAGCCGGCGCCGGCGGTCACCACCAGCAGGACCAGCACGAGACATATCCCCCCGGACCGGGCCTGGAGGTCACGCGTCAGGGTTTTTTGTCGGCCCCTCTTCTCAGCGCCGATCACCCGGATAGGTATCCACATAGGCGTTATCCTCTCAGGCCCTGACCCGCACACAACGGTCATCCCCTTTCGACGGGTTCACCGGAGATAGCGGAGTATGAGCTCCCCGAACTTGCCGGCGAATGTTTCGGCGAATGTTGCGATCGATAGGCTACGTTGAATAATCGTATCAAGTTGCCCGCCGATATTAAAGTTCAGCTTGAACGGGTGACCATCGTATAAGTCGGGGTTGGCGCCAGCGAGGGAAATCAAGAGCTGCAGGTCATCGTGGGTTTTGCCGTTCACCTTGATGGACAGAGATTCGTAATGGAAGTTCTGCAGAGCCTTGAACAGCAGCTCGGTTTGGCTGTTTTTGGCGAAAAGGCCGGTTTTTCCCGAGGTCGATAGCGTAGCAAGCCGGGCGTTTCGGTACTGATCGAGCCTTGGTCGATAGCGACCTCGGAGCCGAGGATGCGTAGCGGTACCCGCCCGCTCAGGAACCCGGTGCCCCACAATCCATCGACCGGGATCACCTGCAGCAGGGAGTTCAACCGGATGGCGTCGAGCGTCAGAACCAGGGCATGCTCCGCTGCAAGCTGGTCGAGCCGCAACGTGAAGGGCTCTATTTTTATCCTACCGCCCCCCCAGACGAAGGAGAGCCGCTCAATACGGAGGGATGACGCCTCTCTGGCGTGGAATCGAATCAGGCTGTTGCGCAAAGGTACGCCGATGTCCAGCAGATCGACCCGAATTTCCTGGGTGTCCAGCTGGTTCCGAACCGTCCGACCCGCGCGCCGGAGCCGCGTATTGATCCCCCTGACCGACAGCCCCGGCGCATCGAATCCCAGCTCATGCAACGCCAGGCGCACATGGGTAGCAGGAACTCCCGCGACCCAGGAGAGATCGCCGCTCACGGCCAGCGCGCGGCGCGCTTCGCTGATGAACGCTCCCGCCGCGGGGACCAAGTCCCCCGGCTGCAGCCCTTGCGGCGAGAAGCGGATCTTATCGAGCCGATAGCTCAGCTCACCGATGGCCAACCCGAAGTGGTGCTCACCCGCCGCGGAGAGCCGGAGCGGTACCCCGCGCCCGCGGGCTGCCAGCTCGAACGCCATGCCTGCGTCCAAACGACCCTTCGCCTTGCCCGCCAACACCAAAGCCGGGAAGTCGGGGGGGCCGCAAGGCTGGCTACGAGCGCGTGCTCCAAGGTCACCGAGGTCCCTCGATCCTGCCGCAAAGCCAGCCTGATGTCGGAGACGGCCACCGCCTGTTCGGCGAGCTTCAAGTGCCCCCCCCGCGTGTTCAGCGCCAGGTCGAACGCCTGAGTGGTCGGATCGAAGGTAGCGGACAGCTTTGCCTGGGGCAGGGTACCGGCAAGCTCGAGGGGGCCTTCTTGCCCGCCCTCGACCGCCAGGACCACAGTGTGGCTCGGCAGGGTCAGCGCCAGTGACCAGGTCTTTTGGGCAGGACCGAATCGCAACAGCGGCCTTCCCTTGGCCTGACGGACACACAAAGCAACCGGACGCAGCCACCGGACGCCTCCGAACTCCAGGCGTTTTGCACGTACCGACGCGCAATCCTTCACCGCGAGCACCAGACCCTCAGCCGTGTGCGTCAAATCCCCCTCCAGCTCGACTTCACCTCCGGTCAGGCGACCACCGCCGTGAGCGGTGTCGGAGACCTCCAATCGCGTGGCAACCCGGCCCTGTATACGTGACCCTGTCCCGGCCAGCCGTGCCTCCAGTGCCCCCATGCGAATCTCCATGCCGTCGTGGGTCCAGTCGGTGGGATCGAGTCGGAGCCGCTCCAGATCGAACCGGAGTCCGTCCTCCGAAGTATGCTCCACACGACCGGATGCCGTTCCCGCGAGCTTGGGTTGGGACGGACTTTCAAAGGCAAAGCCGATCGCACCCGCGGCGGTCTGTCGCGCCAGGTCGGTACGCGCGGTGAGCCGGAGGCTGTGCCCCTCGACACCGGAGAGCCGGAAGCCCGCGGGCGGGTCGAGGCCGACCAAGCGACCGGTTATTTCCCAAGGCGATACGGGTACTGCCAGGAGCGAGGCCCCGGACAAGGACAGGTCCGCGGTCATGTCACCCGACACCTCTGTTACCAAGTCAGGAAGGGTGCCGTCCCGGATTTGGAGGGCAATCCGTCCATTCGCCGATGCGTCCTCCAACCAGCGTTCGGAAAGTACGGGCAATGCCCCTTCGAGCCGGGCCTGCAGCGACGCCCGTCCGTCGAGACCGGTACCGAATCCCGCCTGCTCATCCGGAACGGTCAAATCCAAATCCGATGCGTCCAGGCCCAATGCAAAGGTAAGCCCCTCACCCCGCGTCTTATCGGCCCGGACCTCGAGTACCACCGGCGCTCCCGCCAGGTGTGCCGTCACGCCGCCGGTGCCGGAAAACTGCTCGCCCCCGTCCCACTCTACAGTGGCCTGGCCTGTTCCGAGGATACGCAGCCCACCGGGCAGCCATCCCTCGGCACTCGATAGCACCGCCTCCACCCGCGTCGCGCCGCCCGGTTCCAATCGCGCCTTCAATGCAAGCTCCCCGCGCGCATCCTGCCCGCGTGTCTCCCGCCCACGCACCTCTCGATAGTGTAGTTCCAGCCGGGCGTCGAGTACCCAGGTCCCGGCGTCCGCCTGCGTCAATGTCCCGTGCATCGGAATCCCCAGCGTCCCCCCTTCTGTTTCGAGGTTCAGGCGGCCGGCCCGTAGCTCCAGGCCGGTGACGGGGAGTGCGGGCATCTTCGGATCGGCCCTGTCCCCCGGCGTGTCGGGCAGGGACACACCCGCGAGCCGGGGGATACCAGCATCCCCGGGGATGAAACGCAGCTCCGCGCCCTCGATCAGGACCCTGTCCAGAGATCGACTGCGCAACAAGCGGGTCGGATGAAAAAAAACGGTGAGCCGTTCCAGACGTTGCTCCCGCCCGAGTCCAAAGCGGATGTCCGAGAGCGACAAGCGGTCGAGAGAAAGGCTTTCGACGGCGAAATCCACAGTGCCGAGGCCGTTCGCGGCGAGCCGGCCCTTGGCCCAATCCAGCACCAGCATCCCGGCCAGGATCAGGACCACGGCAAAGGCGGCAAGGGCCGACAACGACCAGGCCAGGACTCGGAGCGTTCTTTTCATCCCCCATGAGCCTACGAGATTCCGAATTTTGAATCTCGTCCTGAAAACTCCCAGGGGCGGAATTTTTCAAGGACGCCATGAATCGGCTCAGTCGAGCAGGTGGCTCACCAGGCCGTCGGCAAGCTTGGGCTCGAACCAGGTCGATTTAGGGGGCATCACCTCCCCCGCGTCCGCCACCGCCATCAGGGCTTCCATCGGGGTCGGATACAGCGAGAAGGCAACTGCCATGTCACCTGCGTCCACCTGGTCGGCGAGCCAATCGAGACCACGACTGCCGCCGACGAAGCCGATGCGGTCGTCCCGGCGCGGGTCCGGGATGCCGAGTATGGGCCCGATGAGATTTTCCTGCAGCAGGCTCACATCCAGCCGTCCGACCGGGTTGTTCCTGGGAATACGGCGCGCGTCCAGGGTGAGGCGATACCAACCGGCTGCCAGATACATGCCGAACTCCGCAGGACGGGTCGGCGCAACGGGCACCGGGCTGGGCGTTACCGTGAAGGAAACGCGGAGGTGGCTCAGGAAGGTCTCGGCGTCGAGCCCGTGAAGGTCCTTCACTACCCGGTTGTAGTCCAGGATCCGCAGCTGGTCGTGGGGGAAGATGACACTCAGAAAGTAATTGTAGGATTCATCCCCCGTATGGTTGGGATTGGCGGCCTTGCGCGCCGCGGCTACCCGGGCGGCCGCGGCGGAACGGTGATGGCCGTCCGCGACGTAGAGACCGTCGAGCTGCTCGAAGGCCGCGGAGAGCCGGTCGATGGTCACGCCGTCATCCACCACCCAAAGCTCATGGCGCACGCCGTCTTGCGCCTCGATGTCCAAGGTGGGCACCGACCTGCTCAGGGTGGCCAAGGTGTCATCGATAACGGCGTTGCGCTTGTAGACCAGAAAGACCGGGCCGGTCTGGGCGTCGAGGGCATCGATCTGACGCACCCGGTCATCCTCCTTGACCGGCCGCGTGAGCTCGTGCTTCCTGATCCGATCCACCTCGTAGGCGGCCACGGAGGCCACCGCCGCCAGACCGGTCTGCACATGCTCGCCCCTGGTGAGGCGATAGACGTAATAGCAGGGCACCGCGTCCCGGACCAGTACTCCTTCGGCGACCATTCGATCCAGATTCTCTCGGGCCTTGGCATAGACCTGAGAGGCATAGGGATCCGTATCCTCCGATAAATCCACCTCAGGCCGCGAGATGTGCAGGAAGCTGTGGGGCCGGCCTGCGACCATCCGGCGAGCTTCCTGAGCGCTCATCACGTCGTAGGGTGGAGCGGCGACATCCGAGGCCCGACCGGGGGCTGGGCGCAGTCCGGCGAAGGGTTTGATCAGAGGCATGGTGTTGCTCCTTCTCGATCTCGATCCGGTTGATCTGAATTGGGATGTTTCGAGCCCACATGGATTCCCCTAAGCCTGGATATTGGGTAAGTTTGCCAGGTTCTTCTCCTCAGCTGAAATAATCGTTAATGGGGATACTGAATTGCCCGTTGTTTTACTAACCGATGCGCTCATCTATCTGCTGCTCCTGCTGGCGCTGGGGTTTGCCCTTTATGCCGCGCGCCACGAGCACCTGCGCGCGCCCTGGCGCCGGGTAGGGCGCAGCCGGGTCGGAGTGGCGGCGCTGGTCGTCCTCGGCTTTTATGTCGCTATCGGTCTGTTGGACAGCGTGCATTTCCATCCTCGGGAAGAAGGCTGGGACTCGATCGAGGCGGACTGGGCGGTGTACTCGCCGGAGATCCTGAGCCTGCTGGATCTGTGGCTGACGCCCTTGCGGGAGCGCCAGGAGAAGACCTACTCCGCACCCTTCGCCACCCACCTCTACGCCAAGGAGAGATTGGAGCTACCCGACGGCCGGGTGATCCGGGATTACCCGCGGCTGCAATGGGGCGGGCATCACCTGGCCGATCCGCACCAGGAGCGGCTCCCCGACATCGCCCGGACCGCCCTGCGCGGTCTGCTCATGGGGCTGATCTGCTGGCTGGCAGTGGCCGGGTCGCTGCTGTGGCTCCAGGCGCGGCGTATGGGAGAGAGCTTGCGGTGGGCCTGTGCGCTGGCTTGGTCGGGCCGTACCCCCACCCCCTGGCGGGCGGCCCTGCTGACCCTGGCGATCCTGCTGGTGTTGGGCTTCGTCGCGGGGGAGCTGGCAGGCAAGTACCACATCCTGGGTACCGACAAGGTGGGGGAGGACGTCTTCTACCAAAGCCTGAAGGGCGTGCGCACCGGTCTGGTCATCGGCACCCTGACCACCCTGGTCATGCTGCCCACGGCTATCCTGCTCGGCATCATGGCGGGCTACTTTCGGGGCCTGGCGGACGACATCATCCAATACCTCTATACCACTCTGAGCTCGATCCCCGGCGTGCTCCTGATCGCCGCCGCCATCCTCATGCTCCAGATCTACATGAGCAATCATGAGGAGGACTTCGCCAGCCTGGTGGAGCGGGCCGACCTGCGGCTGCTGTTTCTGTGCATCATCCTGGGCGTGACCAGTTGGACCGGCTTGTGCCGACTGCTGCGCGGGGAGTCCCTCAAGCTGCGGGAGGTCGACTATGTGCAGGCGGCGGTGGCCCTGGGCGTGGGCCACGCCACCGTCATCGGTCGCCATATCCTGCCCAATGTCCTGCACATCGTGCTCATTACCCTGGTACTGGACTTCAGCGGCCTGGTACTGGCCGAGGCGGTGTTGTCTTACATCAACATCGGCGTCGATCCCACCATGGACAGCTGGGGCAATATGATCAACGGCGCGCGCCTGGAGCTGGCGCGGGAGCCGGTGGTCTGGTGGTCACTGACCGCGGCCTTTCTGTTCATGTTCACCCTGGTCCTGTTCGCCAACCTGTTCGCGGACGTGGTACGCGATGCCTTCGATCCCCGGTTGCGGGATGCGCGATAGATGAATCGCTCCCATGACCATGCTTGGTGACGTTGGAGCCTGGGAAATCGCTTCGGTTCGGGCATAAATGAAAATCGTATTAATTACTATGGGGGTAGAAAATGGAATGGCAGGAAGTTTGCGAGCATCCAAGTTTACAAAATTTACCCTTTAAAATCGAGCTCAATAAAAGAGGGCAGGTTTTGATGACACCGGTAAAAATTTATCATTCCGCGTTTCAGGGGAAAATTGCTCGTCTACTACCAGAGACGGGCGTTGTTCTTCCTGAATGTGCTGTGAGAACGGAAAAAGGAACGAAAGTAGCCGATGTGGCTTGGGCTTCGGAAGCAAGATTCGAGAAAATACGCTATGAAGCCGAATGTTCGATTGCCCCTGAAATTTGCATAGAAGTTGTTTCGGAGAGTAATACGGAAGGCGAAATAGAAGAGAAAAGGGAGTTGTATATTAAGTCTGGTGTTAGCGAATTTTGGGTGTGCGGTAAAACCGGAAACATGTCTTTCTTTAACGAACAAGGAAAAATGCAAAAATCGAAATTAGCTCCAAACTTCCCACAAAAAATTAAAGTTCTGACCTGACAATAAAGGATAGCCGATCTATGCGGAACACGGCGTAGCGCACGTCTGGCTCATCGATCCCCGATTGCGCACCCTGGAGGCCTTTGAGCGTGATGCGGAAAGGTGGCGTCTGCTCACCACCTTGCATGACCGGGATCGGGTCTCTCTCCCGCCGTTCGATGCCATCACATTCGAGCTGTCACTGTTGTGGGCGGATTGAGAGGCTGTCCAAAAAGTGCCGTAGGCCGGAGTCGGGTGTAGTCGAATGTAGGCTGGGTTGAGGAACGAAACCCAGCATTTACGGGCCGGCCTGGTTTGCTGGGTCTCGTCCCTCGACCCAGCCTACCCAATTAAATTCAATGATTTAGTTTTTAGACAGCCTCTGAGGGGCTTTTTTCAAGCGCCTGGCCCGCACATCTCACCAGGGATTGCCGTTTCGCGCGATTCGTAGCTTTTCCCTGCAAGTCGGTCAGGGCGTGGGTAGTGGTAAATTTTTAAATGATCGCGTGAGCGCGGGCAAGCCCCTGACGTATCCCCCAAAATTCAGCCTCGGTAGCGTCTGAATGCACGCTGCAACTACTTGTCTTAGATCGCAATAATGGGGGGATACTTCAGGGGCTTGCCCGCGCTCTAGGTGCTCTACACTCAACCAGTTTAAAATTTACCACTATCAAAAAAGGGACCTAAAAACAAGCTAAGCCCCGGTAAGGGATAAGGGATAAGGGATAAGGGATAAGGGATAAGGGATAAGGGATAAGGGATAAGGGATAAGGGATAAGGGATAAGGGATAAGGGATCAGCCCTGTTTAACGTTAGGTCTAGATAACTTTAGAGAGGATTTTCTCTCAGTAAAATGAGTATTATATCAATAAGTTTTCCTCTCGATGATTGAATCTGAATTCACATTCTTCGAGGTGTAGATGAAACGTATGTCTGGGAACACCATTGAATTTTGCAAGCCTCCGTTTGGCCTACGACCAGAATGATTCAATGCCATTGAGATGACAA
>Ga0209671_1004643_pt1 | contig 13681 bp, 6 predicted proteins | sample WorMetHERISLAND2_2_FD_187401 | JGI IMG/M metagenome (GOLD analysis project Ga0209671, IMG submission 187401) | Marine gutless worms symbiont microbial communities from Max Planck institute for Marine Microbiology, Germany - Olavius geniculatus... | ecosystem: Host-associated > Annelida >... | reverse complement strand
CAACGCATATGTAGGCTGAAGGCGGCGTCGCGAGTGAAAAAGTTTGGCTGGACAGAAAGTTGCGATCTTTTTCGCAGATAGACAGATGGAAATTTCCGACCGATGAGATAAGCTTGTCATGCATAGGCCTATGGGTGATCAAAATTCCATTTTTGTCCTTCAATTTCCGCCAAAAATGGAAGCTTTCCCGTCTCTAGTTTTGTATTTTTTTGGAAGAAAATTCTTTGACAAAAAGAACATTTTTCGACTGATCAGTGTTTGAATTGTGAAACATTAGCTGCGGGTTGAACTTTTTGACGGTCGGAGGCCGAACAAATTTATGATGTAAATTGTATGTATACAGTATATGGCTGACCCCCCTGTACATAAAACTAATTTGACAGTGTTTTAGAGAAAACAGTTAGATGGAGAGGTTCAACCCCCCCCCAAACACCCCGGCAATTGAAACACTGCGACTGACCAAAATTTAGGGAAGGTGGCTAGTGCCTCTCCATTGCCATGAAGCTGCACTGAGAAAAGGCGGCTGCCACACTTGCAATGCAACTAAACTAGGCTAATCACATACACATTGTACACTTCAGCCTGCGATTTCTGTCGTAAAATCTGGAATCTATTATAGTTTTGAGAATTAGCGCTAAGCTTTGCTATAAAATAATATTATTGCGTGGCTGTCTGAAATTATTATCGAAATTTAGCCAGACCGATGCAATCTAGTCATATAAACTTCGCAAACACGAGAATAGTTTGGTTAACTTACAGACTCAACAGCTTTTTCAGACACAGCTAAAGGCCTTGGCTTATAAGCTTATGTATATGTGTTTTTTGATTAAACATTAGCACAAGTGGTCATAAATGCAATATTTTTTTTCGTTTTCTTTTCCCAGGTAGTGCATAAACAGACAATGGGTGAGGTGGAAAGCTAAACAGTCATTTGATGGCCAGTTGTATTAGGAATATTCGTACCAAAACTTATTAAAATTTCATCACTTTTCTTCAAGTTATGATGAAAAAAAATTTTGGTATGTTTTTTATGCCCCACAGTGTAGTTGCAAAATAATTGCTACTATTTGATTTCGCAGTGGCCAAATTTTGTATTGGGCTAGGGTAATAACGTTTCGAAAGAGCAAAAGCTAACTTTAGGAAGTCGCCATTGGCGAAATCGCAACGACGAAAAAAAATGGCGACAAAATAATAAACAATAGCAGCTGAAAGATCGTCAGAAGTCGGGGCCGTCAGAGTGCCATAATAAACGTACACAGAGGGAGTTCGCGTGATTAGGTTGATACTTTTTATCATTCATCAATAATCGTTATTATTCCCAGCATGCCACGCGGTCCCGGGCGACGGACGGTCGGTCCAGTGTATATATTGACGCTGTCTTACATCGATGACTTGGGACTTGCCACATCGACAGTCGGCTGGCAGACCGTTAAGCCTCGCATTATGCCGCTATATATGGCTGTACGGACCAGCGATCGTCCTCGCCACGCCAACATGGCCGGCCGACGACCGGAAGTCGCACTGCGCAAGCGCGGCGCGCACTATTCTTATCGGCACGCGGCCAGACGTGCCCTCTCGCCGCGTCCCCTGGCGGTCGTTATGGTCACCAGTCCGACCGACGGACGGACGTACGGCTGGCCGAGCCGGTCCATCGAGCCGACCGGCCGCCATGTTGACTGTGTCGTCATCAGTCACGTGACTGCCAACTGACGCACGCACAAACACACTCGCAGACAGACACCGGCAGAGACATGGTGCATATAGTCAGCCTTTGCCGCAGTGTCCGGCAGCTGTAATTTTCATTATTTAATTGAATTTTTTTTAGAACATGCGTGTTTTCGATGATCGAGCCGTCATCCGGTAATTTCGAGAATGCGCATGTCGGTTATAAACTTCTGATCTCCTTAAAATGTTTCCCGACACGGTAAGCATATGGACATATCGGTGACTATCAACTCGATCACTGCAACTCTGGATTTCCGAGCGAGAAGACACATAAGAAACGTTCGAGATAAACAAAAGTCGCCCAGATACAGCAGGACTGTTTTTTTGGCTCGCAGGGAAGTCACAGAACTAGCCGATAGTCATGCTAATAGACACACGACGATAGAACTTCATTATCTACAGAGTACAGAATAACGCAAGGTGCGAGCAAGAACAGTCAAGTTATTCTGCTTAGGCCTACGCTCCGTGACCAGTAGGCCCTTAGCCTAAATAGCAGCTGCGGTTCGAAAGCTTCAGTGAGCCAACATATGAACGTTAACTCCATTAGCTAGCTCGTAGACCCAGGGGCGGAGAAAGAGAAAATTTGGGTCGTATTACGATTAGCCTACTTTCTGTTACATGCGCCGTGTGTACGCATCGGTGTGCAAAATATCTACACCTAGAAGTGATCAGAGATCTCAAACCTCCGTCGAGAAAAGTGCTGTCATCTGGCGAACACAACGGAATCAGTTTACTCTCTATGGTATACATTCCTGGATGGTCAGAGCGCAGTGCACAAAAGAATTCACATTACCGTCAAAATCTAATTCTGATCACTTTCTTTTTGGGTTTTCCAAAAAGTAATTAAAAATTCTTAACAACTTTCTGCTGAAAACAGGCACCAAACCCACGACTTTAATAATAATCCATACCGAAATTTGGTTGCATGGGATCCTTTGATTGTATACCGTTGGAATAGGTCGCCCATATGTTGGAGCTATATGAGGCTGATGAAGGCTAAGTAATTGTATTCCCGGTACGCAATTAGCTTGGTTATAAAATTCGATTTCATGCCAAGCGCGACGTGCCACGGCGAGATATGACCGTTTTAATGACCTTCCATTCTCGAGTTACGGACAGACGGACGGACAGAGGAAGGACTGACGACGTTAGCGCGTAACGCGACCTGCGGGGGCCGCATGACAACATGATTACAGATGGTGTAAATTTACAACGTGCTGTATAAGGTCATAGGCCTACCATGCATGGGCCGCCTGCTAGCGTTTCAGCTGACGGCTTATCACGGCCATAATCTTTTCGTTCGTAGGCCTATCGCACAGGAGCAGACTTTGTAGGGGCGATATCGTTCCGCCCTCAAACCATGGGGCACCGCCTCGTGCGCAGACTGTCCGTCTACACCGCATGTAAAATACATCGTCAACTTTGGGCGGCTTTAGACCAAAATGTGGCCTACTGAAAAGTATAGGTCTATATTTCGTGGCCGGAGTCCACTCGAATCCTCCGACTGAGCCGACCCCGGGCCCACTACAGCTGAAGGGAAAGGTAATTAAAAATAATAGGCCTAAAGAAAAAGACAGGGCAAGGTGGGATAAGACGGGGTGGGGTAGGTGTGAAGTTGCGAACCGGCGAATGTAATCTATCGTTTGCAGTTTCAACAAACACGCAAACGGGCTAAAACCCAAATTCCACCACTTCAATTTATCGTTGTCTTGTTGGACGACCACGACAAGTCGTATAACACGCGGTAGATCATGCTGCGGATGGTAGGTCTAGGCTTTCGACCTTCTGCGGACTGCTTACAACTTGCGGTGGATTGCCGACGGTACGGCTGTTGTACTAGCCTACAGCATGTTGTAGGCTACAACGAGTGCACGCAACAGATCGCGGTATAATAGGGTGTTTACACGATGCAGCAAACGTCCAGCACGTGTATTTTGAATACATTTGCTGGAAGTTTGCTGGACGTTTGCTGGACCGTGTAAACACCTCATAAGTGGAGACGGGACTTATAGCTTCAGCGGCTGCGTGCTTGCGTTCCCGGTTCCGCATCAGTATCACGACGTTGATGATGCGATGTGGTGGCAGCGACTTTGATTTCACAGATTGCTGATCATTGGCCGCAAGCTACCCACTAGGCGCCGGTGTCACATTAAAATGTCTCCCCCGTGAAAAATCTGCTAGTGGAAAGATAATCACGAAATTAAAAATACTGCCGGCCCCATAGAAGGTTTTTCCCCATTATAGGATCTCCCCTCAGAAAAGTCTTCCCCCGGCCGACAATTTACTGGCAACAATCCGCCCCGCCTGGGCGGCCGCCGGGCGACACGTATTTTTGCCTGTGAAATGTCGGCCGGGGAGGCTTTTCTGGGGGCGATCCTATAATGGGGCACCGGCTTGCTGCAGCAACCGACCGATCGCCGGAGACATTAATCAGTTTATTATGGAGTCGATCTGGTACCCTGGCTCCCTGGCAGCGCATATCGGATAACAGTGAGTGAAGAACGGACGGCGGCTAATGCGATGACGACGGCGCCAGTTTGCACGGCGGGGTACTGCCTGCCGTCCAGGGTACGGACACGGCCTGCCGCCGATATGGGACCCCCTGGCTGGGTCCCACGCCCTGCCCGTACTACTACTGGCCGTAAATAATGAACGAATGCGCAAACCGCTGTCAGTTGCTGGTGTTGGATCGGTGCCAACATGACGTCACCTGTCCGTCCTACCGCTCCAGCCAATCGCAGGGCCGCTATCCGGGCCCGGCCCAAACCAGGATGAGACCACCCTGCTAGTAATGTCGATTGTTAACTCTAGTAATGTTAAGGTAATTAAACTTAGACATTCGCCGGGTTATCTTAGCCGCATAATACGAACGAAATCGAGAATAGTGGTAGTTTGATGGATATTTTGTGCTGACGTAAGGCGGTGCGCTATGCTGTCCACCTACCGTGGGCGAGTCCACACCGGCGACAGCAATTTGGGTCCCACCCATTGTCAGTCAGCATTCAGTCAGTCGCTGTGTGAGATCTGATCTGTGTGGCTTAGTGACTGGGAAACTGAAACATTGATCAGGTCGTCGGATAAAGAAAGGCTTTCGTCTCATCCATACAGCTGCAGCATTTATACTTGGCAGTCACTCTTCTGCGCAATTCGTTCGTCACTTTACCTCAGCAGTTACAGACTGCACAGGACCGCCTTCATTCGATACGGTCAGTTGGCTTTGTTCCTGATCGATAATGTTCTGTATATCTAGGGCATCCGCGGTAGACGACGATACGCACAGAAATTTGGCCAATACTGTAATCCATTACATTAGGCTACTCTATATCTCGATCGGCTGAGTATTGGATAGGGCGTCGCCTACAGTACGGAGTAGGCCTAGGCTCCGAGATCAACGTAGACGCGGACGAAAAACTGGAGACGATCTGAGTCGATAGCAAGACCGACGGTTCCAGGCCCGAATAATACACGCCATTAAATTGTAAGTCGTTTGGAATAATTGTCAGGGTATCGGACTTAGGACGTCTACGTTTTTACGATAAAGAGATAGCGGGTTCAACTCCCGGTCGGGTCGCTATCGGGCGGTTAGTACTTGGATAGATGACTGCCTGCGGACAAGTAAACCATCTCGGTAGACTATATATAAACCAGCCATCAAGGTAAACTCATTTTTCCGTCACTTCATGGTGGGCAGCCTAAAATCGAGTATACATTGCTCGGCCAAATTTTTGAGCCCTCAGTCAGACACCAGTTTACACCGAGAGACCACAAATTTACGAGGCTACTGCATCGCGCGGTGTGCCTGCTTACGTTCCAGCTTTCACTGATAGTGCGGCTATCCACGGAGGGATGGCCAGGCTGAGTTGACCTGGGTGGCTGAATGCATGGTGTGGTTTAATGAGAACTGATTACACAAAGTAAAGCAGAGAGATGTGTTCATGCGTGTGCAGGCCTAGGTGGTGTGGGCTGCGTGCAGCTGAGTGGATGGTTGGGCCGGACAAGGTCGTGTCTTCAGGCGGCGCCCGGACGGTCGAGCCTCGACCGGGATGGACCGAGCATGACGCCGGCGTCCACCAGGAGGAGGAGGAGGAGTCTGACTACGACGCAGAGCATGATGGGACCGCGGTTCTGAGTGACGTCGACGACGTCAGTTGTGACGCGGTTGATGACGTGGACGTGGTTCAGGTGATGACGCGACGTCTGAGCGTGACGCCACCTACTGACGACGAGAAGCAGCGTTGCTCTTCCGGCGTCAGACACGAGTGTCCTGCACTACTGATGGCTGCCGCCAGCACCGGCGCTTCAACCGAGGTCAATAACAGCCTTCTTCTTTCTCCCGTTACCCCATGGTGACTTCACGAGTCCGAAAGGGCAAAACTCCTATTTCTAGTTTGGTCAGCGATCGACGTGGCCAAGATCTGCCGGAACCGAAGATATTGCTAACACTGTCAAAAACTCTAACGCTACGCTATCCCTAACATTTTCGCTGTTCAGAATAGTGCTCCATTGGACTATATAGTGAACTATCTCTCTTCTCTCTGTCTCAAGCTCGACTTTTTTTCCTCATCACTGTTGGTCTTTTTCCTCTCGCCATTCTGCTTTGAGACTTCGAATACTGGCTATGTGAACTCGATATAGGCTGTGATGAAATGTAAACAGAATTTTATGCTAATCGCACCCGATTGTGTTTTCGTTTTGTTCTAGTTTTGTGGCGCACGCATTCGCCGTCTAAAGCCCAGATTCCATTACGCCGTCCTCTCAGAGACATCCCCGTGTCTCCGAGATGTCATCGCGAGCTTGTCGCGGACGTCACATGAAAGTCGGCGTAATGGAATTTGGAATTTACGCTACCGAAGTGACGGACGTCTTTGCCAGCTTTGCGTATACTTAAATGTGTAGATCATTCGCTGCTGTCAGCCTGTTTGCATGTTAGCAGGCCTACCGCATGCACGCTGTAGGCCTAGTAAATATCACGTCTTCGTTCGAGTGTCTCGACCATCGTCATGCTTTTAGCCGTTTAGCGCTGGGTTGATTGGGGGCTTCCCTGTGCTGACGGCAACGCCTTTCAATGTCTGTATGTGGCGGGGAAAGCATGTGCAGAAAACCCGATAATTATTTACATCGCACTGCTGGAATGCTAAGCGAGGACACAGTCCGAGCTTATATCACTCCAGACAGTGCGGTATCGTAATTAAACCACGCTTAGATTGCCCAGGCGACACCGTCGTTTGCTCTGCGACGCACAACTGCAGCCGAAAACTGTAAAAACGGTAGCAGTGCAAGCTAAGTGTCGTTTACATTCTATGTCTGCATTAGGCTTTGTACACATTTTGTTGTCTGCACGATTGTGGCCTTCCGCGTGCAAGTGCATGCATTATTTGCATTGTTCGCGTCGCCAATGACAGCCTGTTGGTCCTCAGAACGGATGGCCGTGTATAATGGTAAACTCATATTAGTTGTATAACGTTTTAAGTGTCGCTGACAGTACAGTTTTGAGGTCATAGCTCAAGGTCATGAGCCTACATATTTGGTCCAGCATACGACGTATACTGATGTACTGATTGCAGAGTAAAAATATTATTTTCGACCGAAACCGAAAGACTGCCGAAAGTGGCCGAAAACATCAAGACGGTCACGCATAAGAATCCAAAATATTACGAGGCAGTAATGTAATTTATTACAAAACACGAATGCAGCATCAGGAGGGAAAAGCCATTATATGTAATGCAGTCTAAAATATTTGTATGAAGAGTATTGGTGGAGTTGTATATGTGGAGCTAATGGTGTGGTATGTCTGCTATGTGCACTGCAGTGTGAGTCGGTCGACTCGGGCACGGCTTCAGATGAAGACTGCGGTTCTTCGGCGGTTCTCTCGCCTGTCGTCAGTCCTCAGCGTCAGCAGCTTCCACACGGACGTCATCCGCAGCGTACCACCGGTTAGTTTTTCTTATTCGGTTCCTCCAGAATTGTCTATCATTATCTTAAACTCTGTTGCCATGGGTAACAGCTTTTGATGGCTGTCTACCAAGCTCCTGGTCGATATTCTGTGTTTTTATGGGGCGCCTCTTCCTTCGAACATGTTGAACTTGCCTGTAAATCCGCCAGATTTGAATGTGAAAACTCTGACTGCATATACAGTGAGCGGTCCGTCATTGGCTGGTCGGTGATGGGTTGCAATCGACCTGCCTCGAGGGCTTTTCTCTCGCTCACTGAGGACCGACCGGCCGACGGACGTTTATTCAATATTCAGCCGCCAACTTCTAACTACTAGCCAGTATATATAGCTAGTAGCTAACGTGTTCTGTATAGGCGCGTGTGTGTGCTGTTACTGCTGTATGCAGTCACGTCAGAGGCAGAGACACAAGTGCTGTCACACACAAATATACCTGCACAGTCATTTCACGTGTATTTCTGACAGTAAATCAAGAGAAAACTGCTGTTTTGTTACCCCCTCCTTGGCCTCCTGCCCCAGTATACGTCTCGAGAGACGTATGGGAAGGGACGGGCTTAAGGGCTAATTTTCGATTACCCTGGACCTAACCGTACCTCTGGCGTAATAATAAGGGCATAATTCAGGTGTTGTGGCCGACAGGTGGGCATGTAGGGCACGCCAATTATTTGTACGTGCTTTACTGTGACGAGTGACACAGCAATTCGCACAATATAACGTTCTGTCGGTCGAAAAACGCTTAGCCTCTAATTACCTGCACCGAAACTACAGGTTAGGCCTATGTTTTCCCGGGTCTGCCCGTTTGTGCCCGCGGGGCAACTCAAGAGGTCATGAACGAAGTGGCTGAACGATGAATGTTTTTTTGGAATGCTTTCCATGTCAAAAGAAAGAAGTGATTAATTAGATTCTAGTTGCGACGCGAATCCCGCGGTGCATCCTGGATAACGTTGTCCAGGATTATCTAGGCCTACCCGTTATAGGGCGCAAAGTGGTGTGCATTTTTAGTATACCAGTATCTCTGCAAATTCTGTAAACGAATTTTAGCGAAATTTTACGCAGGATTGGGGACTGGAGAGGGCCGAAGAATCAAATTTTAACGGCGATCTAGTTTGGAATCTGGAGCTAATGATTCTGAGTCTGGATTCAGATTTTATATACACTGCAGCTCTATGGAGCAGTCCAGCTGGCAGAAATCGACTGAACCAAAAGCGTGATGTTTTCTTCGTCTCGGTGGATATATAAAATTTGAGATAAGATGACTGGATGAGTAGTTTTTGAACAGCACAGCAGCGCACAAAAGGTCATTTCATGCCACCAATGTTTTAACAGTAACCGATTAAATGAAGATAACTGGTCGGTAAAAACAGTTTTGTTTCAGTAAAACTTTAAAAACAAACAAAAAACAGAACTGCACTGATATTTTAAGGGGTCCAGTGAAAATGTAAGGGACGGTGGGCGGACGGCAACTGGAAGCACGTGAATTTTTACGTCGTATTCAGCTGCGATGATAAAACACGGGTGAATTGTGCGGATGTGTGTTTATGGTGTCAGCGGAGTGCGGTGTTCAGTCAGCTGACAGTGTGGTCAGTCGTTCCTGCTGTGCTTTGTACTCGCTGCTAGCCGCCTCGTCCTCATCACAGTCGTCACTGGCAGCCGTCGTCAGACTTCACCCGTGCTCCGACTCGGCTGCTGGTATAACGACTGCAGGTGCAACGTCGTCGTCAGTGACAACATGTCGTTGCTGTCTGCACTCCACGCGACAGCCCACGGCTCTCACGACTACCGCTGCTGGTCAGTTAGTTACCAACTTATCGATAAAAATGTTGCTTCAACATAAATGTTTCACTAAGTTAGACAAAAATTTGAGCTAATGTTCACGAGACGCCCGAAAGCCTATAGCAGTTCGGGTTCAGTAGTTTAGCTGAAAATTATGGTGTTCACGCTAAGTTAATAAACAAATACCAAATTCTCTATCTGGATCGCATAACGATAGTTCCGTGGCGCTACCTTGTGAATGATATAGACTTTTGTTGCAGACCGAAATCGCCAAAAAATCCGTAAAACCCCCATTTTTGCGTTCAAGGTCGTTCAAGGTCATTGAATTTGGCGCCAATTGAGAGACAGTGTACGACTTCCTATTAGTGATTAAGAGTAACCTAGGCCCTATCTCGCATTGTTACTCAGATACAGCGACTTATTGGCCAAAAATTGCCAATTTTTACCTACCTCCTCTCATTTAGCGCCCTCGTTTGGAGTGACTCCCTTCGAATTTATGGAAAAGCTTTACGGTTCCTGAAACTAGAGTCTTCCAGGCAGCCGACGGTGAAGATTTGGTGATTCTAGCTTTCACCGCTTTTGACTGATCCACCCGTGTGACAGACAGACAGACAGACTCACTCACTCACTCACTCACTTGACCGCTTGACCGGCGACGGGTCGTTGCGCCCTCCAGACTTCAGACGGACAGACAGACGGACGGAAAGAATTGTGATGGTTAAGATGCGCTGAAAGCAGTATCTGCTTTCGAGCGTAAAAATCGTTTGTAATCGTGCATGGTGGTCTTATAATGCGGCCGTTTTCACATAAGCCGCATTATGGGTTATGCTCGTTCGTATTTTTGTCTGTGCACGCCTATCTGTCCAGCACGAGCTTTAAACTCGAAAGCAAAAAGACGCTTGGTTTACTTCCCCAGACAGGATTATGCTAAGTAGCCGATGCGCCAATTTTCAGCGAAAAGTTAAAGGACGCTGTCGTCGGACGTTAAAAACCTCACGAAAATGAGACACATCTCGCGTATTCTTCATGTTTACTTAGGCCTACAGCTGGCGGATCGAGCGCCGACGACTTGGCCCACTGCACACCCGGCGCCAGAGATGGAAATGGGTCAGTGGGTCATGGGTCATGGGTCAAATGGGTCACTATTTTTGGATTGGTCACATGGGTCATGGGTCACTGCCTGTGACCTATTGACCCATGATGAAATAACCGCAACAGCTTGCAATTTGAAATATACAAAAAATACAGTAATAAGATTAGCAGTTCATGCACGACATTCATGTTACTGTTATGCAAGAAAACGCAATAGCGGACTGACGTGTATAGCCAGAGGGTTAACAAAAAGCTTAGCTGTCGCTAGGAAGGCCAACCGTTTCTGAGATACGGTAACTTATATTGAAACCTTTCATTGAAAACTGCGGCCAAACCGCTACAGATGGAAGCGTGGTTACTACTGACAGCCTATCAGTCGTCATCGCCTTATCTTACGGTACCAACGCCAACTGCTTGCGACTTACCGTTCAGCCACAATACCGCACGATTGGCATAGTAAAGTGCCTAATGACCTTTCAAAGTCATCCAAGGTCAACGATTTTTGTGTCGTGTGAAAGGGCTTGTGCAACTTTCTATTAGCGATTAAATGCAACCTTGGCTTTATCTTTCACCGCTTCTGAGATATGGCCAGCTTTCGGTTGAAAAACGCACATTTTTCCTACCCTCCTCCATTCAGCCTCAAATTTAAACATGTTTCCCTTAAACTGAATCACTGAAATTATGCACATGAGTAGCCATTGCAGTAGGCTAATAATACGTGTAATTAATTTATTTTCGGTGAAACCTACCGCTTAGCTACAATACATCCGTGACAGACAGACAGACGACAGACACATCGTACCAACGCAGCCCAAAAATGTTGGCGAGGCAAGAAGTTGCTATTTTCCTCCAGACAGCTGGAAAATTTCCGATAGAAAAAAATACGGATGCTCACAATTTCAGTTTTGCTCTGGATTTTTCCAAAATGTGGGATTTCCAGTCAAAGTTTTGCGTTTTGGGGCCAAAAAAATTCAGACACAAATAAATCTTTATGACAGGCCAGAATTTGCGTATGAAAATATGTTTTATTTTTGTTTTGTATTTTAATACCAGGCTACTTCAGGGGCGTCATTTAGAGGGGGGCTGGAGGGGACTACGGACCCCCAAGGATTTATTACTTTATTTTTCCCTGTAAATCGTACCTTTGAAACAGTGTTATTGGCTTATTGCTGCAAAAACAGTAGGTTTTGTAAACTGAGACCTTTAAGATCACTGAGATCCCCCAAAGATTTAGTAAAATGATGCCACTGGGCTACTTACTTTAGTTTTCCTCTACGACTGGTCACTATTTAGCGTACTTTGTTATCAGCCTGGAGGCTTAATTTTAGTCTACGATTTTTAGTTCTCAAGACAAAGAATAATGAGGGCTGTCTAGTACCACTATGTCACGCTTTTTCCGTGTCCCATGCGTAAGATGAAATGATGTAATGGCATTGGCCATTGGTCATGGGTCACGTGGGTCATGGCTCACAAAAGATGACCCATTTTCGTCTCTGCCCGGCGCAGTGCGTGCAGTGACGTGTATGCGTGTGACCAGCTGGACGGACGGCCGCATGTTATGTCCTCACACGGCCCGGCGACGTCTGTTCCAAAGCTACCGCAATAAACTGAACTAAACTGAGATTTTTTTTTCAGTTCAGTTCAGTCGCCTTGTACACGCTTTTACGTGTGCGGGGGTGATTTATGTTGGTGCCTCAGAGTCGAGGAAACGTCTGTGCCCGGCTGTGATGGACGACTTCACCCACTCTGATGATGATGATGATGATGATGATAGACTACTAGACAGCGAAGTGTCGCAGCTGCTTCACAGCAGGTCTCAGTCGCCGGTTCTGATGCCGGACCGCTCGCCCTATAAGCGTCTACGTCAGCCCGCCGACGACTGCGTCACCACATCACCAGGGTTGACACGGAGCGCTGAAGCTTCACGAGCACGAGCCCTTCACGCCGGCATCGCTGCGCTGCCGCGACCAAGCCTTGACTTCTACAAGATGCAGGTTCCAACCAACTCTCTATGACAGTTATTTCTTATTACACGCGGAGCGTCACCTGCCATATGGGATCAGTTGGACATAGATGAACGCGCCCCGCCTTAACCCCAGCCATACAGGCCGGTACTCGTGTAACAGATTTTTCTCACCAACAAGGTCGTTTAATATCCTCCATCTATCATATAAAAGCAGCTTAATGGTTAGGACGATGGACTTACGAAGTTTGATCAAAAGGTCTTGCCGTCGTGCAGGGGTTTTTAACTTCTGTCAAATGATGGTTACTACCTGGATGGGTGACTGTTTGCAGACAGTTAAACCATCTTGGCATATGATCAGCCACCTAGGTCAACTCAGCCTTCGATCCCTCTGGGGTAGGTAAATCGAGTACCGGCCTGTCTGGCTGGGGTTAAGGCGGTACACATTCACCTGTGTCACTGGGTGTCATGTAACACTGTGATCCCATGTGGCAGGTGACGCTCGGTAGCTCTGCGATTAATTTTCCATAAAGAGCTGTACATACACTTTAACTCTTAACCTTTCATTCCGAGGACCAAAGTCTGAAAGGTTTCCTCTATGGTAAGGAAGGGTTTGCTGTGTAGCATCTTTGTAGAAGGCCTTCTGAGAAGCAGACCGTAGATCGATTCGTACGTATGTGAGAAAATGTTATTTTATGCTATATAAATATACACTGTGTTTCAAAAAAAACAGGCACCCTTTTTATTTCTTTCATAATTCACTCAAATGATGATCAATTTACACGAAATTTTTACCAGATGTAGCTGAAGAAATGCTAATTCAAAACATATGGACAAAATATGGCTGTTAGTTAAATATTCTTTGCTAGTTGTGATGTAATGATGACGTCATAGCGTGGCGCGAGTACAAACTGGTCTGTCACAACCGGTGCTGTAAGTTGCTGAATAGCTGCCCGGCATCGATGGTGAACTTTATCTGGGTCGCTGATGACATTAAACTATTGAAGTTTTACCATTGCAGCCACAAAAACGCATAAAACGATCACTTTCACATACTTGTAAGGATAGCTTGACTTTTAGACCTTCCAGCATGACAGTGCACCAGCACACACTGCTTGCAAGTTGGTTGAGTTTTTGAATCGCAAAGCGCCTGATTTCATGCTCCCGTGTTGCTTATT
>Ga0209671_1004642_pt1 | contig 13682 bp, 7 predicted proteins | sample WorMetHERISLAND2_2_FD_187401 | JGI IMG/M metagenome (GOLD analysis project Ga0209671, IMG submission 187401) | Marine gutless worms symbiont microbial communities from Max Planck institute for Marine Microbiology, Germany - Olavius geniculatus... | ecosystem: Host-associated > Annelida >... | reverse complement strand
GAATATAAGAATAATGTTTATTAATCAATTAAAATGATGTAAAACTTGTTATATAGCAGCAGTATTTTAACTACCCAGCCCAAGAGATCAATCCTCTGGCCCAGAGACCGACTGCCGGTGTGCAACCGCCCCAGAGAGCGACTTTGCAGTTTCAGAGACCGACTGTCTGGTTCCTGATATCGACTGTCTGGCCCCAGATGCTGACCATCCGGCCTTTGAGACCGATTGTCTGGCTTCAAAGACTGACCGTCTGGTCCCAGAGACTAAGCATCTGGTCACAAAGACCAACTGTCCAGCCCCGGAGACCCACTGTACATTGAAAAGGGCGACTGTCCGGCACCAGAGTTTGACCATTCGTCCTTGAGACCGATGGTCCGACCTCAGAGACCTCAGTCACAGGCTGACTGTCCAACTTCAAAGACCGACTGACCCACCCTTAAAACTGAACGTCCGGCCCTAAAGACTGCCTATCTGGCCCCAGATCAACCAGCTGGTCAAAGAGACCGATTGTCCAGCATTGAAGATCTTCTGTCCGGCACCAGAGATCCACTGTCCGGCACCGGAGACTGACCATTTGGCCCCAGAGACCGACTGTCCAATCTCAAAGATCGACTGACTGACCCCTGAGATCGAATGTCCGGCTGCATAGACAGACCATCTGGTTCCAGAAACCAAGCATCCGGTCACATAGACCAACTGTCCATCCAAGAGGGCGACTGACCGGCACCAGAGACTGACCACCTGGTCCCAAAGACCGACTGTCCAGTTCCACAGACCGACTGTCCGGCCCAGAGACCGACTGCATACTGTTCAGCAACACACGCACACCTGCAACGTGTGTTTCGTTTTTCGCATTTACTTGCTAATCTGCCATAACGTCAGCAGCCAAAGTTAGGGTTAGGGTTAAAGTTAAAATCTGTGGTGATTTGCAGTGTCTAGGCAGACCGGAGCCGACTCGCGACTGCAAGCCAATCTGTATACCGATACTGTCAGAGGAGCTGACGGCGGACGACGGAGCGGCGTGTTCGTTCACGGGAGTAGAGCCGTGCAAGTGGGCGTGCAATGGCAACTGCAATGTCAGCGACGAACCCGGAGTCACTTCTGTTGGCGCAATCTACATCAGCACCCAGCAGCAACAAGATGTCAACGAAATCGCCATGTACGCTGCTCAGCGTTTTTACGCGCGAAAGCAGCTACTGCTTTCAGCACGTCTTAGCCATCGCAATTCTGTCTGTCCGTCCGTCCGTCACACGGGTGGATCAAGCGAAAACGGTGCAAGCTAGGAACACCAGATCTTTACCCTCGGTGCCTGGAAGACTCTAGTTTCAGAAACCGTAATGCTTTTTCATAACTTCGAAGAAGGTCACCCCGAACTAGGGCCCTAAATGAGAGGGGGTGGGCAAAATTTGCGATTTTTGGCCAATAAGTCACTGTATCTCAGTAACTGTGCGAGATAGGGCCTAGGTTACTATTAATCACTAATAGGAAGTCGTATACTGGCTCTCGATTGGCGCCTAATTCAATGACCTTGAATGAATGACCTTGAACGCCAAAATAGGAGGTTTTATGGATTTTTTGGCGATTTCGGACTGTGACACAAGTCTATATCATTCACAAGATGGCGGCACGCTACTATCGTTATGCGATCCAGATGGAAAATTTGTTATTTGTATATTAACTTAGCGTGAACCAGAACTGATGTAGGCTTTCGCGCGTCTCGTGAGCATTAGCTCAAATTTCTTGTTGAAACACGCGTAATTTCCAATTCACACCTATAGGACGCCATGGTCGACGTCATTCCATTGCCACCCGCAGTGATGACAGTTGAGTTGGGTTGAGTTTCAACGTAGGTGCGAATTGGCCACAAAATACTTAGGGCTACCCCTACATAGATTAACTCGTCTCTTTGTGGTAGCATAATTATGGGTATCCGCGGCTTAGCCACGCATGTTAGGATAGGAATTATAGGGTCAGGTCAAAGTTTATTTTATTCATTAACTTTGCTGGTCGTGTCTGTCACTTTTGCTCTATCGATTATCTTACGCCGAATTACGTGTCCCGTCCGTCTGTTTGCCTGTCCCATATAGGGCGCTTAATTCTAAAAGTAGAAGTACAACAAAAAGTCGTGTTGATGAAGTTGCTGCTGTTTCAACAGCGGCTGATCGTGCAGTAGTTGACTTGACGTTGATGTCGCACAATCAGTCTACCAGAGGCGTTGATCGTGTTAATCGTGTCGGCACCTTAACACTATCTGTAGCGGTGGTCCGTAGCCAAGGTAGTTTTTTTGTTACCCCCGCTCCATCAGGCGACACCAATAAACATTGCATTAAGCTTAGAAGTAATCAAAAACGTTGCTACCAAATGCGCTTTTCAAGCTCTAAGTGCATGGAAATACGTTTGCAGCAGGGATTTACTCGAAGACCCGGGTATCCACTGCCCCTTTACACAGTTTCTGTCATTTTATTTTCATTTTAAGACATTTTAGTTCGTTCTAGTTACGTCTGTGACATCAAAATATTGCGTTTGGACGTTGACTAAACTTTATTAGTTTCGGTTAATTGTTTAGCAAATTCAACCGCAAGCGCATCTTTAATAAAGTGTGATTTTATTGGAAAGTCTACTTTTGTGTTGTTTTTTTGTGTTTTGATATGCTTCCGGTTAAATTTTTCTTTGTTAGTGTTGCATAAGCAGTTATATTGTTTACACGAGTGAATTTTATCTAGTGTTCAGCAGTTTACAAAAGACAATATCATGACGGATGATTGGAAACTGAAGACGTCGCCGGTCGTTAGAGTGGAAAGACCAAATGAAAGGTTTGGAAAGGCTATGGGTAATACGCGGATCTGCGGATGTGCGGATGTGGCAACGAGTAAAAGGCGGATAAAATCTGCGGATGCTAAGTGCGGATGTGTGGGTAAAAGACGGATGAGCGGATAATAGTTGTCACGTACATTACCAGTCATGAAAGTTGTTGAGTTTTTCAATCATTCCCAGTAGTTATATTAGGTAACGTTTCGCTCCGTAATTAACTGCTCAGTGGACGCTTTATAGGCGGCAGTCGTTTGAAGTCTGCGCTGTGAATTTCTTCACAGTCCACACTCTCCATAGGCCTAGACGATGATGTAATTATGATGATGACGACGCACAACGACATAGTATGACGCTCGACAACGCACGACGATGACTTACAGTGACATCACACGATGATGAACGACAATGGATGACGACAACGATGACTACTAAGTGCAGCAAAAAGTTACTGTCGTAAACCCAGATTTGCCAACTTACTTATTTTGCCAACTTATGATTTTAACTCGAACAATGTGCAAAGTACAGTAATTTCAATAACGTGCCACTCACAAAGCATGGCGCCCAAATGGTGGCACCAAAAAGATGGCGCCTAAACGGCAGCACCCAAATTAATACACCGCTTATTGGTCCAAAAGCATGGCTGAGTACGATGGGTAAAAAGCGGATGTCCTCCGCATCAACATCCGTCTTTTACCCGTTGCCACATCCGCATATTCGCACATCCACCTTTTACCATCGTACTTTGTAGACTCGCAGTTGCAGCACTGCACATAGGCTCGTCCTTCCACAGAATATGATACAAGTAATAACCAGTGCAGCTTATCCGATGTCTGGTTTATTATTCGTTAATTATATTTTCAGTTCGGCAAACTGATGGAAGCAACGCAAAATTTGCTACTTTCGGTTCGGGGAAAATGGATGACGCCCAACACTGCAGAGCCAGTGAGGCCCTGCCGCCGTCACTGTCAGGCGCTGAACTGGTCTCATGTCACTGCAGCCACTGAAACTTCGTCGGAAGTTGACGGCCTGGTGAGACTAAAATGTAGGAGAAAGTTAATTAACTACCTAATAAAGGTAAAATAAGTAAATCTAAGTTGCACAGTAAAATTTTTACGCGAGACAGCAGGTACTGCTGTAGTACGTCTTTGCCATCACAATTTTGTCTGCCTGTCTGTCTGTCACAAAAACAGTCTAAGCTAGGATTACCAAATTATCCCCATCAGCTGTCACGAAGACTCTAGTTTCAGGAACTGTAAATGTAAAGCTTTTCCATAAACTGAAAGGGGGTCACCCCAAACGAGGGCGCTAAATGAGAGGGGGTGGGCAGAATTTGCGATTTTTAGCCAATAAGTCACTGTATCTCAGTAACGGTGCAAGATAAGGCCTAGGTTACTATTAGTCTCTAATAGGAATTCGTACACTGGCTCTTGATTGCCATCAAGATCAATGACCTTGAATGCAAAAATAGGGGTTTTTAATGGAGCTTAGATTTGTTCACAGTGGGCCTTCAAGCATGCACTGCTGTTGCTCGTTCCCCTTTGCATTAGCTGGGCTTTTCTTGTAGGTCTATGCTGTAAGTACACGAGCAGGTCGTTATGGTCTAATTCTGCCATTGTCCAACTTAGAATAAACCAGAAGATTTTTAACTTCTCAGTATTTTGAAAACATATGAATAAGAACTGTGGCGCTTAATCATTTTTTCTGTCCATCTTGTATAAAGAAAGAACGTCGCTCTGCACAAGTCATGGTAGATCTATAGCGTCACTCTCCACCTGCGCAGATCTCAAGAGTTAAAGGTCCTGCTAATATTTTTTTACTTTAGAAATAGTGAGTCTATTCACCATCTCTAATGCAGTCCTGGAGGCTGTGTGAAATTAATAGTAGCGCCGAACTGCTTTTAGTAAATTCTAACTCTTTCGACTCACTTTCGGCGAACTGACGATAGTAATTTCGGTCACCAATCTTTCAGTTCGTTGAACTGACCGTAGCACTGAGCTTTATTATTAAACATAAAAAGCGGTTATCTATATTTACACAATTAGTTTTGATTGGTTGATTTTTGTCGCGTGTGTATATTGGGGATGATGGTCTTTGCCACTGGAGGTTACATTGACAGATGTGAAAAGGGTTCAGAGGTGTGCGGACTGTGGAAGCGTCAGTTTGCAGACGCAGATTCAAGGGATTTTTTTGTGGATGCAGACTGACGTGGATCCTGTTCTGTGATGAGTGTATTTACGCAGAATTAGACCATAATGATGTATTTACATACGCCAGATGGTGCCACCGTCTTGTATAAATGCTGCCACTCTTGAAATGTGTGTTGCAGCCCAAAATCTAATAAAAGTTAAAAATAGAAAGAAGTGATGTAACACTGTTGTGTGTTGAGATGTGCATAGCACGGTAGCACTGGAACCAGTAAATTGTAAACTGCTACAGGCCTAGGTGTAGTGGCCTACCTTACGTACTAATGACTAGAAGCCTAGGCCTGTTCAGTGCAGACACAGACTGTTAGTGGATCCTTGGTCAAAATCCAAGGACTGATGCGGACCGAAAATTTCAGGATCCACACATCACTGGTGGTGTTCTGTTAAAACGGTGCAGACAAAAATGATAGGGTGATAGTTGAACGATGGTAATTCTCAGACAGTAGGACGAGTGCACTGAATGGCTGATTGAAAACATGAGAAATGACAACTGAACAACCAACCAGTAAGTAATCTGAGTAAGAGAGGCACGTAGTTATGCTGACAAAAACATCACTTGCTGTAACTAGAAAACTGTGTCAGTTTTGTGCTGCTGACAACATGCAGTCATCCACCTACCTATTTGCTTTTTCATTTTCACGCCTGGCGTAAACGTGGTCTGACCTAATTTGTTAAAAGTTCTGTTAAAATTTTTGTGAAGCATCGTTGTTATTGTCCATGCACACGCACAGTTCAATGTTGCACAAAAAATGTTGTTGACGGTGTGAGTGTGCTTGGTCTATACATTGAAGCCATGGTTAAATTTTGTGTCAGTGCATGGTCTGAACTTTGGAAGTGGATTGCATGACATTTAAGGACGGACACCTTGAGTGGTTCCTAGGACGGTGTGTTTTGTTTTGTAAATACTGATCTTAATGAAAACTGAATATCAGATGACAATTATTGACAACATATATTCAGTGGTCGAAATTGCTCTAGTCAAAACAGCATCCAATATTTCTATAGTTGTTTGATTACCCCTAAGTGATCCAAAAAGTTATTCATTGTATGCACTCTTCAGTTAAACTGTTGCTAGTAGGCCTAATGCTAAAGTGCACTTTTAAGCTGAATTCTGCCTAGTGCTGCAGAAGAAGCTGAAAAAAGGTATGTCATCTGGCATGTGCATTCTGTGCGTGGTAGGTAACTATTTGTCAGGCAGATGGTAAATATTATCATTGTTTTGTGAATACTTAGTTTTTATGTGTTTGCCATTAAGTTACAGGTTGTCTGGCAAGTTGGACAACTCTATTGCTGACTATGATGTATGTTTTTGTAGACTGATGAGTCAGCTTGCTGATGTAAACATTCAGTCCAATGTCGGTATGTTTACTTTTGTAATATTTTGTATATTGTGCTCATATTTCTTGTTTGCAGTGAATGACAGAGCAAAATTACGTATGTCTGCTGTATATGCTCTCATGTGATTTTTCATGTTATTTTTATGTGGCTGTCACTTGGTCCATCCTTCCATCTGTCCATGATATACAGACTGTGAGTGGAAAGCAAAAAGGTTTAGAAAAACCTAAATTAGTATCAACGTCTTCTAGAGCATTTCTGAGTAAGCGGTGTGTCAGTTTTCAGGTGAAATGTTCAAAGTTGCAGAGGCTGATTTCCTAGGTGTCAATAATCAGCTGACTGCTAATTGTCCAAAGACATGTGAGTGCATCTCTAATGATGTTCCTATTGCCACTGTTCATTGTCTCACATCCAGTTTAAATTTGAGGTGATTTTTTTGTGGTGATGTGCAGTTATTAAACTACTTCCTCACGCCCATATTTTGTGCTACTATGACACTAAAGGTCAATGGTCACAGTCAAACTCACTCGCTCAATTTATGTAGATTTAAATTAGACATTTAACGTTGCATATATAATATGTGGATTTGATCTTTGTAAATATACAAAATTAATGTGCAGTGCCAAAAGAAATGCACCATTATCTTACGTTATGTTAAAAAATTCAACCGTTGCGCAGTGTTGTGCACAGCCGGTGATGTCATCAGCCTAGCCCATATACATTTAATATCCTAGCCAGTGACGTCATCAACCTAGACTAGGTCATTAATATTCATGATGTCTATGGGCTAGGCTCACCGGTTGTGTGCCTGCTTAGCCATCATGGCGGCGCGTTTTAGGTCATTTTCGTAGAACATTGATTTTTAATGTAAGCTTCTTATCAGAAAATTATGCACTTTTAGGAAAATGGACTTTTTTTGTGACAGTTACTAGTGTAGTTATGTGCTACAAACTTGTCCACGTGCTGTTGAAAATACGTCCCATTCTTGCTTCGCTCAAACTAATCATGCAAGGATCTTACTTATGCAATCGTTTTCTTTGAAATTTTTTATGTGTTCTTTTTATCACAGGCTGCACGGTAGCGCAGCACTGTTGTAAGGGTGGCCAGCCATTTCAATGGGAGACTCCAAAATTTGACCCCTCGTATTTCCCAAACCCCTTAATTTTTTCACACCAAAATTTGCACAGATGATTATGTCTGGCATATCTCCTGATGTGCAAAATTTGGTGAAAATCCGTTCACGGGGGGCTTCCCCAGGAATAGGTGAAATATAACGCTTGCGTGACTTTTTGTGCCTTCCCTTTCCTTCCCTTCCCTTTTTTTCTTGCCGTCCTCTACAGGAAAAACGACTGAACTGATTTTAACGCACAATGGCTCATATGACGCGGTTTCGCGCAAGGAAGTGCCTTTTGGGGGTTACAAAATTTAAATTCAACATTTTCACCTATTTTTTTACAAAAATATGAAACATTACAATGGCGCCTTTGGGGAAAATTAGACAATGGGTGACTTCACTTTTTGACTTATACTTTTCCCAAATTGTTTTTGTCAGAACTTCGTCAAATATCCACCAAATTTGATAATTTGTGACAAATAGATGGCCAAGGTAATGGAATTGTGAGAGGTACATTCATTTTCTACTTCACCTAATTTAATTTATGTCAACGCACTACCGTGTAAAACGCTAATGCTCCAAATTGTTACATTATGCTGTGATTATCAGTATCAGACTGCTCATCTTTTCATTATCAATTTGACAGAGGCATTTAATAATTTTTTGTATTAAAAATTTTAAGCTGAAAATAGCATGCAACAAAGTTTGGGTGGTTATTTCGGTGGGCTTATTGAATATAATTCACTATTATTGACATCTTTGGTTGGTTTGCAAGTCGCAATGCATTTTTATAGAATACAATAAAGTATGTCTGTGACTATTATCTGTGAGATGTAACAAAAAATAGCAAAGTGACTTAGTTGATCGTTACTGAAAATAGTTTTCACTTAGCTGTCTAACTTTAGGGAAGCAATTTCATTGCCATTTATCACAATATTTTACAACTTTTGTCACATTTATGGTCTGCAATGAATGATGGAGCAGAAATCTGACTCGTCTGCTGTATATTGTGCAGGTGAAAGTTCGTTTGAGGTGAAGATTGAAGCTGATAGTAATGATATCACTGAGCATCCACATGATGACAAGCCAAGACCATATTTGTGTACAGTGTGTGACAAACGGTTTACAACAAAAGGACATTTGAAACGTCACAAACAAACACATTCTGGAGATAAGCTGTACTCATGTACTCAGTGTGAGAAACGTTTTGCTACTAAGGATTACTTGAAGCAACATATGAATGTTCACAGCAGTAAATACAAGTGCGCTGAATGCGGAAAGTGTTTCAGCAGCAAGAAAGACTTAACAGTACACAGACAAAGTCATTCTGGAGAGAAACCGTTTGAATGTACTGTTTGTAGCAAACGATTTAGTACATCAGGCAACCTTGCTGTTCACAGCAGAATTCACAGTGGAGAGAAACCGCACAAATGTCCTGAGTGTGACAAGGCATTTAATCGGTCTGGAAGTCTAAAGAGACACATGAGAGTCCACACAGGAGACAAACCATACAAGTGTTCACTGTGTGACAAAGGTTTCAGCACATCCAGCAGCTTGCAGTCACACAAACGTCATGTACACAGCAACAGAAGACCTTATGACTGTCGTTACTGTGGGAAGATGTTTAAGGATGGCTGTCATCTGAAAAATCATGTTTATACTCACACTGGTGCAAAGCCGTACTCATGTAGACACTGTTCAGACTGTTTTAGACAACATCACCATCTCAAGGCACATCTGGTGAAGGTACACGATGAAGGTGTTTGGTTCATATGTTGCATTTGTCAGAAGAAATGCAGCCGCAGTGGTGACCTTACAAAACATTTACTTCGTCATGAAGGTGTGAAGCCGTATGTTTGTGATGAATGTTTAAAGAGTTTTTGTACAGCAACTGAATTGAAGCATCATCAGCTGAAACACACAGACTATAGGCAGTTTTGCTGTGGTTCATGTGGCAAATATTTCAAACAGAAACGTGATGTTGTAAGTCACTTCAACCGATGTTCTGTTAAACTGGGATACGTCCATATCTTTGCCAGGCAAGACTGAGACAGAGAACAAACAATCTGTGGACAACTGCTTGTTGGACAGAGTTTCTACTATATTTTATCCATTTTTTCAAAACATCATAATTTTCGGATAATTTTGACACTAGTATCGGCGACCAGCATTTTGTCTACACAAAAATATTTACATTTGATCTACAAAAATGCCACAGAAAACGAACCGCCATTTGACAGGCTGATGACGTCACTGTTTGAACACGTTGTCAATGTAAAATATGCGTAGAAACAAAAGCATTATAAAATCATATTTTCTACCTATGTTCTTCTGCAGTTGTCATGTGACACAGTATTTTTTGTCATTAAAAATATTAAAATTAATTCATAGACACTGACTGTGTTCAACCGGTGACGTCATTTTTGGCCACTTGCCAAGATCAGATTTTTCAGCATAACGTAAATATTGAATGTTTGAATGTACTGTTTGTAGCAAACGATTTAGCAAACACCATTTTTTGTTATATTCAGACATTAGTTTCATACATTTATAAGGCATAAATAAACTTATTATATATACAAGGTGAAATGCCTAATTGAGGTCTACATAAATTTCACCAGTGAGTTTGACCGTGGCCATGGACCTTTAAGACTTGTCACTGAGATTCTGTGTGCAACAGATTGTGTCGTGTTGCTTCACAACTCTTATGTCAGCTTGCTCACATAAGAGTTGTGAAGCAACATGACACGATCTGTTGTACACAGAATCTAGCTAGCTCACAGTGTTTGCAAGACACTTCAAGTGATGTTCTGTAATGCTAGGATTTACTGATATCTTTTTTATCACAACCACTACAATATTGATAGATGTTTTGTTGGTTGTGCAAGTGATCAGGGCTGGTTCGTAGTCTCTCCGGGCCCTGAGGCTTAAAAGCGACTGTGGGCCTCTCATACATATATTTGCAATTGACTTTAGATAGCCTGTCCGGCAACGATAGTTTTTGGAGCAGATTTATGTTTTACCGCAGATGTTTATTTTTTTTCTGTCGCAAAATTATCTGCGAGCAAACTTGATAGACAGTGATCTCCACGAGCTTTGACCAAAAAATTTGGTAAACTTTGACCCACTAACAAAAAAGGCGTGGATGTTGACCCACTCTGGGTCGACAATGTGCGTTCTGCATAATGCATTTAAGTTCGGGCCACATGACTTTGGTATTAGGGGAATTTAAACACTTTAAATTGAACTCCCAATTGAACTTACGGCGCCGGGCGGACTCATGTTGGGCTCTGCTCCAATTTTTCTAGTTTAGTTTTATTATCTCCACCAAGTTGAACGTAGTGAGCATTGGTGGAGATTAAGTGATCGCTTTTTCTGTCTGCCTGTCTGTCTGTGCACATCAGTGACTCAGCATGTATGACATCGTTGCAGTTGTGACGTCACGCCAAGGCTGCAGTGCAACGGCGCCTTGACGTGACGTCACAAGGGATCAGCCTATTCGCGATGCCATTGATATTTACCCTTGACCGACCCCCGTTGCCACGGCAACGAAATTTGGGACTAAATGAACTCGGTTTATATTAGAGATATGTCCCAGATCTTAGAGTACAGGCTGTTGGGTGAGGCCAATCTAATTCTACCACGACCGACCCTTGCTGCAATGGAAATGACATTTGTGGAATATGTCCAGACATTAATAGAAGTGGTAGGCGTGGTAGTATTATTGGTAATGTTTAAAATACTTCACTTGGTGAAGATATGCACTTTCACAAGCGCCTGTCTAGTTTGTACTGTTGTTTTTTTGGCTTAAACAATAAAAGCAAAGAAGGGTGGCGAAGCAAAATTATTGTAAAAGTGGAGGTATTAATAATCTGCGAGCGAAGAGAGTGGAAAAAACTTGTGAACTGCTGTACAGAGAATTAGCAAAAGTTCTGCTGTAGAAGATCACAAATTTTCTCTAAAAATTTTGGGGCCCGCAGCCTGAGGCTTTGGCCTCACCAGCCTCATGGATGAACCGGCCCTGCAACTGAGTGAATTGCTTTTTGGATGACTGTGCAAGACTTGTTCCTAATCTAATCTGAGTAACAAACGGAGCTTACACAATGCTACTGTGAGTTCGCTAACGTACTACGACTTGCGTAGAATGAAATAATGTAGTTGTTACTAACAGTCAGCTGATATGAACTGATGCGAGTCAACTAACACTGGCAGATGCAGAGTTTGACTTGGTGTAGCAACACTGTCAAAATTTTTGCTGAATTTCTTTATTGAACATAGATTTAACCGAGATATTTCAGTACTGTGTATGTGACATCTGCTTTGTGTCTGGTTTGTTTTTATCTCGTGATGTAGTGTGATTGTGTTATGGTAGAAATTTCTGTTCACTGGGGTTTAAATGCCCAAACACAATGGCGCCATGGCAAGAGGACAGAGGCATTTGACCCTCCTAAATTCTAGCCTAATGGAAAATTTTATTGTCCGAAGATTTTCTTCTAAAATACAAAATTTGGGGCTTGAAATTCCCAATTTTCGCTGTTTTTGGGCGAATATAAAACAAAAATGTAATTTTGAGCACAACTAGACTATTCTTCAACTTGCTTTGGCTTTGATGTTGATTGTTCCAACTTGTCCCTATTTTTTCACACTGCAAATAGAAAGACAGGAATTTTTCAGGCTTAAACAATGGCATGTCCTTGAGGCCTTGATGACAAAGTCCTTGGCTTTGGGTTCAAAGTCCTTGTCCTTGAACACGAAGTCGTTGATAACATCACTGGGCCTAAGCACACGGCTGTAGATGTAACTCACTAATCTGTGTCTGTTTGTTTGTTTGCTTATTACGTAGCTCAAGTGTTGATATTCTGCTGTTAGTCAACTGACATTGCTGCTGAGTCATTGCACGCTGTTTGTTGCATTTCATGCTTGTGCTTTGCTCAGCTTTATTTCTAAGACAGAGAATGTTTTTCCATGTCACAAAACCTTCTTATTGGCTTAAGTAAAAACTGTCTGAAATTGAGGTCTAAATGTTCCAAGCACTTGTTTTGTCAATACTTCAAATCAGTTACTCACACGAGATCAAGCAGATGTTGATGATACTGATGTGAAATTGTGAATGTATGATTTTACAGGATGGTCCAGAAAAAAATGGCACAAAGTTTATGGCACCATAATTTTGCAACCTGAGTCACAGAGTCATGCGCTTTTCAGCAAAATGTTCAAAAAACAATTGCTTTGTCCGTTTTTTCCGGACCATAGTGTAAGAAAAAAACAGCCACTCATGTTTCCTTCTATATCTCCATGGAAAATGTTTAGATTTTCACCAAATTTTCAGGGATTGTTTAGGAGGAAACAAGTGTTCGACCAGTGGAAAGGCTAAATATCCCTTGTTACCGATGACGTCATGTAAATAGTGGGTTTTACAGTTGAAAACAGACATTTAATAAAATGTTTGCAAGTCAGCAAGGGTTATGGAGCCGCAAGTTTGTGCAAAATGTTTCTGGACATCGAACAGCCAATTGAATTTTGATGAAATGAAACTTTTAGATAACAAAATAGACGTGACTGGTGGTATCAAGCCGTTTGACTGACAGTGAGCAGGTGGTCGTCCACGCATTGACGCAGTGCGCATACGCCTGCCAACATCAACAAAGTTGTGAATCTCGCACTCAGGCAAGAAGATAAACCACGGAAAGTTCAAAACGGAAAATTGCGGGAAGGATTAGCGTATTTTTGGGTTCAGTCAACAACATGAACAATTGATGTGTTTCAACATTTTATTTAACTTTTTCACTGTTGGAATGCTAGTTTCCTCCTAAACATTAGCTGAAAATTTTGTTGAAATCTATTCATTTTTCACGGCGATATAAGCGAAAACGTGAGTGGGTATTTTTTTCTGAACACAGTGTAGTTAGGCTATACAGGGTGCGGCAAAATTAAAGACCCCACTACAAAACTGCATTATCTAAAACGGCGGAAGAATTTTAAATCAAAATTTTTCGGTTATTGAGGACATAATTTGACACAACCAGCGTAACCAAGTACCAGCTTAACAATGACGTCATAGCTGCGTCATTCTGTAGTGAAAATAATCGTGCTTGTAAATAAAGTTTAAACGTTGAGTTTTCGCACTCTTAACGATGGGTAAGATATCCGCAAGTGACAAGATGAGAATTCAGACTTTGCACGAACTTGGTTTAGGATACAGAAGGATCGTTTCGAAA
>Ga0209671_1004638_pt1 | contig 13690 bp, 3 predicted proteins | sample WorMetHERISLAND2_2_FD_187401 | JGI IMG/M metagenome (GOLD analysis project Ga0209671, IMG submission 187401) | Marine gutless worms symbiont microbial communities from Max Planck institute for Marine Microbiology, Germany - Olavius geniculatus... | ecosystem: Host-associated > Annelida >... | reverse complement strand
TCATGTACGTGTTGTTAATTGTACCTGCTGTGGCGAATTTAATGACGACGGTGATGATGATGAAGCTCACCTTTCCAGATGTCGACTCAGTCGACCATGTTGCTTTGACCTCGGGGTCATCGAGGTCAAGGTCGTCGTCGGACGCTGAGCGGTCGAAGCAGCATGACTCGGACATTGCACGACTGAGCGCGTTGGGTGGAGATATCCGACCAGCTCCTCGTGACGTCATCATCGTGACTTTTACGCACCGTTTGCGAACCAGTGACGTCATCGCTGAGCACGGCTTCCGGTCAGCCCGTGACGTCATCGTCGCTTCTTCAGCGTGCACCACTTCCGGTTCCGCTATTCGCCGGCTCTGCTGCTATACGCGATCATGGCCAGTAACAACCTCGGTGCGATCTGGCATCGTTTCTGCCCAGATTTGGCGTCGACTTAAAGGCAGCGAAAATTAAAAAAAGATTCTTACTCCATCTTCAGCAAGCGCGATAGAAATATTACGCAACGCTTGACTCCAGTATGTTACAGGCGCTTAGCATGCATGCTACGACAGCTCTCATTCGGCACCACGCGAATTTCCGAGAATTAGATCGTCGAAGTCAGACAACAACGTAGCGTTAAGTAAATGGCTCGACTTCGGTGGCAGTAACCGTCTTCCTGTAATGAACATCGACGTCTGGAGCAGACCGATATCGCTGATCCAGCAGCCATGTATAGCCCACGCGACTGTGACGCGAGAGAAACGCTCTGAACAATTTACTCTGTTGAAAGCCGTTCTCTTTCCGCTTGTTTTAGCCCGTTCGGTCTTGCTGACCTGGCAGCTGGTGTTTAAGGCCGAAACTCCACTAGCTCCGACTTGTTGTCGATTTATCGTATAATTTGCTACACGACAGAATCTACCACAAATCGAAATAGCGAAGTTTCCGCTTATTATTTAGCGCAAAGCTCACGCATGAGAAACACGGTCCGAGCAATCTGTTTCAACGTTGAAAGCCGTTCTCTTTCTTACTCTCTCTGTCTTTCTGCAGTCGCTTGCTTCAGCTGCCCGGGTCTGGCTGATCGCGGAGTCGTTGTCCGGCGGGACTGAAGTCGTTTCCTGCAGATTAATCGCTAGCTGTCTGCTGCAGGCGACCACTGACGACGTATACGTATACGGACAAATTGACCAGCAACGTGGAGCCAGCCTATACTGCAGTGTCTGCGAGCAGCGTACAATGATGCCACACACAGCGTCGTCGTCGAGCACGAAGTGTCACGTGACGCTCTTAGCTGATTTCAGCGACGCCAGTGTTGGCGCTCGGATAATAGAGAATTTCTTTGCGTGTCAAGAGTCAGCGAGTGAGTTAGCTGTGTCTAGTCTATTTCACTGCATGACACGAAGGGCGCTCCCTCCCCACACGCAAAAAAATTAGCTGGGTATGTTTTTATCGGCTATGCGTTGAATATAAACTTTGCTAATTCCTCACATCAAAAACCGTGATCACAGTTTCTTGAGCTAGCTCATGCACGCTTGATTTCAGGGTTTGCTGTTGCTGTACTTCGGTCAGTGCAATTTTTGAACATTATTATTATTTCACAAAGTAGGCTTTAAGGTGTGAACTTTAACGACAGTTTTGTTGCAAATTGTCTCCCAACTAACGTCTATCAGTGAAAGAATTTTGAAAATCGCGAACAGTCAAATAATATGCGCGTGATTGCTTCTATGGAACAGTGCAGTGCTTGCTGTGGTTTAAGTTTAGGCCTTGGTTTGAACATACGGATAAAAGAAATTGGAGCTGAAGAGACGGAGATAAGAAGAGGCCCAAAATTATGTGCCATTTTGGAAGGACAAAAGTGATCGTGGTCCATCCATCCAAGTTTTCTAGCTTACGGTCTTCGGCCGTCTCGAGCAGGATCCCATAAACAGAAACACCACACTACAGCTTTCTGTAGGCCTATATCGGCTTTTTTCGACGACTAAATCTCAACCTGGTCACTCTGCAGTATCAGACCACAGTCTTCTTATCAATCAGTAAGCTCATAGTACGAAAGAGTCGTAATAAAATTTGCATGGGACTCGATCTAGGCCTATACTGCCACGCACACAGTGATTCACAAGCGCTAACAATGGGATGCAAAATAACCGCTCTCAAAATGGTGATACAGCAGCTACCAGCCATTTTTTGTGCGGCCGTCCTATAGGCCACATTACGCGTCTTGCCCGTCTGTCCGTCTCATACCGGTTCCTAACACGAAAACAAAAAGGCGCAGAAAACGAATATTAGTGTGAACGTTTACAAACATCTCAAAAATCACGATTAAAATACGAAATTAAATTTGATTTGTATTATAAAATGCACGACAAATAAAAACCTAAAAACCGGTGTTTTATCAGAAGTATTTTCAAGCCATGATAAAAAATACACGAAACACAAAATGTAATCGACGTGTACTGTACAATAACAAGAAATAATAATCATTATTGATATATCAGTGTTTCCACGTTTGATTGCCATAACAACTTTAAGACACGGTATCGCAGTCAGTTAGTTCAACAGACTTGCTCTGAGCTAAGCTACAGTCCGTGAAATTTCACCTTTAACCACATTCTCTGTACACAGTGTGAAGTTATTCCACAGCTGTGATCATACCACCTATTTGCAGCCTGCAGTGGTATAACGGGTTGATAACCCACAGGTGCACTCAAGCACTCGACCGTTGGCGACCATGTAATAGGCCTAAGTGTCAGTTAAACCATTGTCTGGAGTGTGTAAGTTCGTATAAAGGCGAGCATAAAGCAACTTAACTAAACTAAACTAAACTCGATATTCAGCCTTTTTGGAAATGTATTGAATTAAATAAGGTAGATGGCACCAACATACTGCAGTTCAGTTGGTTCGCTTTGTACTGTCCGTGCAACACAACTGCATGCTGGTAACTGACAGTTCAATTCAGTTCAGTTCTGTCGCTTTGAACATGCCTTAACACTCTACTCGAGAACGCGGTTTAAGTTAACACACACATACTCAAATCACTGATTCACCTAAGCTTCAGTTATCATCAAAATATAATCTTTAGGCCTACCGTCAGCGAGCAGCCAATGGAGAAATTTGTGCATAATTAGAAATACCTCCTTGGAAACTGGACCAATAGAATGGAATGCCACAAACAATGAGCGAGGCCTGCCAGAAGATTAACATTAAAGTAATTGGAATAGCGGCTCCATCTAGCAGCAGTAAGAAAGCTCTGAAAACCAATATTTTTGATCTTTTACCAGTTTCAATCAATCCTCAAATAAACACATAACTCAGGTTTGCATAAATCGCATAAGATTTTCAATCAAAAGGTCATTTTTCCAAAAAAGCTGAACTGTATTTGGGTACCATCCAGATTGAAGAGCTACAGCAAAAAGATACATTTTTGGGCAACTTTTTATTTATTCTGTCTGACGGACGACTGGCCCCAAGAAGATGCTTTCACACAGCATGCTTTGTTCCAAGTCACAATCATTATAAAGCTATTTACCCATGTTGAGCATAGCAACAGCGTAACAACAGTACATCATAATAATAACGCTACAATAACGCATCACAATATGCACCATCATTATGCTAATATCAGGTAAATGCAAGTTAGTGTTGCCACAAACGCAAACTGAACAACGTAAACTCCCTTCTCTCCCTTTAAATTCTCTGGCAGCTGTCAAATTCCCAGATACTTACATGTTTTCAGACGAGTTGTCACCTAGCAAGTAGCAATCAATCAAATTATATTTTTAAAAACACCATTTCAATACAACTTTCTGAAAAAATGCCAAAATTTATGAAAAAATATATGAACAGATTTTTAGCAATTCCCAAAAATTACACAAGCCCTGTTGCAATGTTCTGTATATGAGTTAAGTAATGAACTAATGCTGCAAAAACATTCAACATTCCGAGCATTCTCAGCAGTCAAAAACAAATTCACACGAGAAATCACATATTTGCAAAAGTCTTCAAAAACATAATTATCATGCAAGATTTCTTGAACAATGTCCAATTTGTCAGAATATATGACACAGAAAATCACCAATTACGATACACGCAAATCACCAACAGCAGCACCGTTAACTACCTAGCGTACGACTGGAGACAACAAACCGGGAATACTCAATGAGATGTTAGTGGAAAACAACAAAAAACAATCAATGCTCAGCATTAATAAACACTGTATATAATAAACAATCGATTTATATAGCACACCACAAAGTCACAAAAAATTGCGTGCTCTGAATTTTCAAAATCGGCAAAAAGCAAACTAATGATTCGGTTAAATAGCATTTCAAAGTGCCAATTGAGAGAGTTCGATTTCAGACACATGGTCTGGACACTGAAAAAGTCATCACCATCACCTTGTTTCCCAATAAGATATTTTCATACCACGGGACCGATGTGCAAATTTTCCCAAGTATATCCTAACTTCTTTCTCCAATTACTTTTTTCTTATTTCAGTAACTTAGAACTTCCAAAGTTTTAAAAGGAATTTCTTAAGCTGATTTATAAAATCTGTCTTAAGACTTCACTACTTATCTGAAAGTGAGTGATTTCATGCTGGAATTCAGCTCAACTAAAATTTATATTGATTTCAACAGGACAGAGAAATTATGTGAATTAATCAAGATAATAAATGCACACAAGTTCAATGTTTTCTTAAGTCTACCAACATGCTTTCCTAAGTTTTCCTAGGTAAGTCAGTCGAAAGCTTCTCTTCAAGATTCCTTGTAAATCATATTCTTTGCTTCAGATTTTCTTCCGTCTTTTCCCCCAAATTCTCGACAAATTGAGCCTTGGAAAAACTTCAGCATGATTCCACAGACTCTTCAACTTCAACTGCATAAATACGCTAACGTACGTAATATGCTCAAAATGTGCACTAACACAGTGATGCTGTGTAACAAATTAGCACGATCGACTGAACTGAATGTCAGGCACTAAAGCATCAGATACATGCCATACAGCAGTGGTGTACAACCTTTCTGAGACACAGGCCACACAACACAATCTTGAAGTCACTGCAGCCCAGACCAGTGCAAAATGCTACTGTCATTAATGACAACAAGTAAAGCCCTGCTAACGCAAACGGGAACGCGCAACAGCGGTGCACCGTCGTCTGCTGGTGATCCGTAGACTTCATCCGTAGATCTCATCCATACGGCTTTTGGCTACAGTTTCACAGAAGGCCCAGTAAAACAAATTCAGTCACCAGATGGCGCCAGACGACCTACGACTAAATAATATGTACGCCCTATAGTGGTTTACTTTTACTCACCAGATGGCGCCACTATCTCGCTCTGGCAATGCCATATCGGCTGGATATCGCAAATTTTTCCGACCTGCTCTCATTTAGCGCCCTCGTTCGGGGTGACTCCCTTCGATTTTATGGAAAACTCTATGGTTCCTGAAACTAGAGCCTTCCCAGCAGCCGACGGTGAAGATTTGGTAATCCTAGCTTGCCCTGTTTATGACTGATCGACCCGTGTGACAGACGGACAGAATTGCGATGGCTAAGACGCGCTACAGCAATAGCTGCTGTTGCGCGTAAAAAACAGTTAATATATGCTGCATTAAAATTTTAAGAAGCTCATTGGTGTGTTCACATCTCAAATTTGAGATATATGTCACTTTAAACAAATCCAGAAAGAAAGTAAGACAGTAAATATGTACCGGGTGGCACTAAAAAACGTCCCAAAATTTGCATAACTATAATAGCACGTATACTTCACGGAGATAAATTTCTTTTTGTAGACAAATATGTTCTCTTACTTGCTTATAAATTTCACTGACCTCACTTATGACACCAATGAGTGTCGCTTAATGACGTAAGGCAAGTTAAAAAATTAATTATGCAAAGACAGCGCTCCATCACACCGCATCAAAGCGACTCAAAAATTTTTTTCAACACAACACGCCCAATTTCGTCAGCTCACAGGAATGGAAACTGCATTCAACAGATTTCAATCTACTACATTATTCAGTATGGGATACCTTGCAACAACTAGTCTGCGAAGAAAGGCATGAACCATTTGCGAACTCAAAAATCTTCATAATGTTATCTCAGACAAATGGCATGATGTCGCCATCAGACAGCCAGAATCAAAAAAACCATATAGCAATGAAAAACACGTCTAGCAGTAGTGGCAAAAGAGAATGGAGGACCTATTCAGCACTTTTTCTGCCGATCAGTTACTGATGATTCGGCCTACTGTGACGTTTTGGCATAGCCTGCGTACAAGCGGCAACGCAAATAATGAACCGTTTGCAAAAATTGCTTCATGGCGTGTAACGCTATTTTGTTTGTATCACGGCTAATATCGAAGTGTTTTAGGCGAAAATTTTTACACATATTCATTGATGTTTGCTCATTACATAAATGCTTTTGAGCTGATTCATTTCGACCATTCGGCTGAATAATGCATGCAAATGTTCAGGACGTTTTTAGCGCCACCCAGTACAATATAACATAATTTCATATTTTTGCTGTTTTCCTGTTACATCTCGTGGGCTGAATAACAACCCATTGTGGGCCGGGCATTGAGCACTAACGCCACTTATGACATTCTGCAATCTTGCTATCATCTTTTGATAAAATCTCGGCGTCGGCTAAACCAAGGTGAAAAGTACGGTCGCGGCCTGTCCAGGTTACGGCAGGAGTTTCCGCTGCAGACAGACAGTTGGAGCAATCTCTTGTTGAGCTCCAGCAGTAGGTTAGGGTCTGCACTGTCACGAATGTTCTTTAGCTGATATGGGTCATTCTGCAGGTCGTACACCTCAATGTAACTCTGCACACATACACTGTTGCAACGTTAATAACTTACAAGCTAGCAAGTATATAAATTCAACAGATTAGAACCTTTGTGGTGGCTTGGTTACGATGCTGGACTTTAGGTCAAAAGGTCATCAATCTGACTCCCGATCTAGTTGCTGTCAAGTGGCTACTACTAAGATAGGGAACTGTCTGTGAACACGGAAACTACCAACACCAAAATAAACTCAGTTTTTCATCCTTCTGTGTTAGGTAAATCAAGTATTGGCTCCACTTGGCTGGCGTTAGAGCCGGGCACATTCACCCGTGTTGGGTGACAGGTAAAACTATGTGATCCCATTTCCCGTCTAAACTGTTGCTGATTTGATAACCATAGCAGCCTTCATCGAAAGTAAACTGATAACAACTAAAACTAGATGGTGGTTATGATTCTGTCGACTACTATGCCTCCACCAACATGTGACAACTGCAAGGTTAAAAAGTGCATTTTTGGGCATATTTGACCCCACCATGACCTTGGCCCTTGACCTTTTAACCCCAGAATTTGACGCGTTCATCCTTGCCCTGAAGTCCATTAGTGGTAAAAGTTTGGTCAAATTCTGTCAACAAATACCCTAGATATCTTGCTAACAATGTCTGTTCGAGGCTCATGCTCGGACAGATGCCCGAACACTCGGGAAACATAATGCCTCTGGCCAATACGTTGGAGGAGGCACAAAAAATAACACAACCTAACAACAATTAACGATTGAATGATCATCAATTATAATGAAAGGATATCAGTGGCAATATTTCCCTTTAACAACTTCAACAGTTATTCAGCCACAACATGGTTTGTGCCAATAATTAACAATGATCAAAGTAATAATGATAAAAATGTGACTAAATGCCAAAAGTTAATCTTAAATTTCCACAGCCAAAAATATTGGATGAACGCATCAAATAGCTCCTTTAGTGGCAATAATGAAATGGCTCTTAAGAAATTAATAGCAGCTGGCAAGAGACTTTGCCACCCTACAAACGACAGTGACAACAGAGTTCACTAGCCAGTGACTATGACTACAGATAAGAAGAAACCTGGAGTATGAGAAGCAAATAGTTTGTTCCAGTGCCGACACAATGCGCAGTTGTACTCCTCCCTTAGCTATAAGCACTCAATCACTGCACTGCCATAACCTTTCCACCCTTAACCATAACACGACCTTTGACCCTTATCAGATAAAAAATCAGGTTTCAGCACACAATTTACCTCCCCTTTATTGGTGAAAAGTTTACATCAGTTATGATTTTTCTACATCATTCTGGTTTCTAGTTAAGAACCCAAAATGGGACAGAAGGATGGGAACAGAGAGACATGAATGGGCAAAATATGGAATGCGAGAATGGCTGGATAATGAACAGTAACCTCGTCGTCAGCAAACTGGCAGTAGACAACGTTCAGAGTGGAGTTAATGATGCGAACACATGTGTACGTGTTGTTTAAGGCATCTTCACACACGCAGTCCGGATAACAGTACTGCAAACAGATGTGCATCGGCTTTAATTAATTCACCATCTAAACACTAGCTGTGATAATTAATTGAGCATATTGATCTGTGCCATTTCAAATACGGATAACTGGGACAGATTGAAAGAATTAATTCTTAATTAATTAATTAATTAATAATAATTAATTAACAAAGTAGAACAGCTACAAACAAAAAGCTAAAACATACAAATGAGTCAAAAATGTAAAAAAATAAAACTATTTTAACTTAGCAATGGTTAGTGGTAGAAAAATGGGTGATATGTCAAATGTTTTCAAATTTTGTCGAGAAAATGCATAGCACACTTTGAAAAAGCACACTATGGATATTTTAACACTGTGGTTTCATCTAAGAACCCATTGAAGTGGAAAATGACCTCAACCCTGACTCGCATTCATGCGGACACATGGGCCACACTCCGATGCCATCCGTGTCTGTCAAGAGCTGCCACCTCTGCTTCTTTCCTGGTAAGCCCCATCTTTTGTAGGTCTTTATTGAACAAACCTATTAAAGATAAAATCAGACTGACTTTAGCATCAGTGTCGCTAAATACTTACAGAGACTTGCTGGTTGTTGAGTTCAGGACATCCCTTCACGACATCTTGGACTTCGCCATCATGCTCAACAAGGAACTCGGTGCGCCAGTTGGGCACCGGATCCACCGTGGACAAATTTCCGACAAGCAGTGACTTAAATGACTGGCCATCAACAAACTCCTCTGAGCCATCGGACACCTCGGCCAAGTCTACCAGCGTCGGTGCTATGTCTATGTTCAATATGATCTCCTGCGAACCACAGCAATATTAGATTAGACAAGAAATATTATTAGATTGTGACCAATCTAATGTACTCCTCGCGTGCATCATTTTCTTTTGTATTCTTTTAAGAGCTTTTTCGTTCCATTCGGCTTGTATTAGAGCCATGGCGTCTAATTGAGACCCGTTTAATATTATACTAATAGTGACTGGCGTCGAGGTCATTATTAGAAATTGTCTCCCCGAAGTTCATAAAATATTGCCCGATTTTAGAAACTGAGGGGGAAAATTTCCAATAATGGTCGATGACGCTAGTTGCCATTTGTCTCGTTATACCTCAATGCATGTGTCTATCTGGCACCGTTACAGAGATATGGCGCCTCAAAGACAATGGGGTCACGAACTTGACCTTTTGGGGTCACGTGACGTCATGGGTCACGTGACCATTCAACTCCCACGGGTCGACTTCCTAGGGATGGTCCATAGTGACATGCGTCTATCTAGCACTGTTATGGAGATATGGCTGTTTAAAGTTCTTCCAGGAAGGCTCTTCCAGGAACAGAGGTCCTCAATATTACACTGATTTCATATACTCCTCTTCACTACGTTAAGAATGTAGCACGCAAGGAGTAATAAAGATGCTGATAACTGATGTTATTAGCAGATGTCAATTGCATTGACAATGTACATTCTTATGAGACTGACTTTTAGCCGACCGTACTTAAGTAATGTCGAGCTATTGGCATGGTTGTCATCCATCCGTCCATAATGGATGTACCCTGGCTAACAACAGGGAAAATTTTTTACACAAATAATTAGCCATGCGTGTGAAACTTGGGCATGCAAAATTTCAGCGATCTACTCCAAGGAAAACATTTTTAAATTGGGGTTTAATGGGGGTAGGAAAAATGTGCATTTTTCAACGGAAAACTGGCCACATCTCAGAAACGGTGAGAGATAGGGCCAAGGTTACTATTAATTACTAATAGGAAGTGGCATATGTGCTTTCAGATGAAATAAAAAACATTGACCTTGGATGACCTTGAAGGTCACTGACAACCGATATGGTCAGCTATTCTAGCGACAGCTGGGCTTCTTGTTGATGTATTATTACGCTGCTAAGTTTGCCATTATCCCACTGGCTCTAAGAGTTAATATCATTAGTGTGTGCTGCTAAATCATACCTGTCTGACTTGACCTGGTTTGATTCCCGGTCCACGAACCATCAAAGGAACTCGAATGTCAAACTCGTACATCTGCCGTTTGTCATAAGGAAATGATAGTTGACCTGCACATAATGCACAGATTGATTTAGAATAACTAGTACAAATAGACTAAGTCAAACTAATGTACAACAGCACACAATTCACTTTTGTGATTTGTATCCAAAACACTGCACAAAGCACACACGGTTAACATCATGTTTACTCCTGCTCGACTGTTGAAATGCAAATTTTCAAATGTTTTCGAACAATAAGCCATGTTACATAAGTTAAATACAAAACTAAACTAGAAATTTGGGGCAACATGAGTCCGCCCAGTGCCCTAAGACTGATTGGACAGAAAATGTAGGGGGGGTGAAATTCCCACAGTAGCAGTCACGTGGCCCGCACTCAAATGCATTAGCATACGCAAAACGTGCACTGTTGACTTAGGGTGGGTAAACATTAGCCGCGTAATCTCTGGTGTTAGTGGACCAAAGTTCACCTTTTTTTTGTTCAATGTGGGAATGATTGCGGTTGATAACGCCGTTTACCGCTTGTTGACATCTCTATCCAGTCCAGAGATGTTTGCAGTCAAAGTCCAAAGTTGTCGTAAAATGTACTAAACTTTGGACGTTTTTTGCCCTCCCAAATTTTAAGGGGGGTGTGCCCCCCAAAAGTTGTACCAGCGTTACCACCACAATCCAGCAGCACATCAGGTGGCAAAGTTTTATGAAGCTACCTACGCCCTTTGGCTCCAAAGTTCTCATGGCAAATACACTACATTTTAAGCCAACTTTAGACCCCCTTTAAAAAAAATTCTAAGGGGGCTCGTCCCCGGTGGGGGTGAGCTAGTAAGATTGGTCATTCTCTAGTGCGTGTAAAAATCTGGGGATGCAGCACCCCTTAGGGGCCGAAATATGGTCTTTCAAAAAAGTCGATTTGGGTGGGTATGATTCCACATCAAGATCTCTGCAGATTTCAACACCACAGAATTCATCAAATGACTAAACTAAAAACACGGGCCGACACATTATGCAACTGTCCACCTGAATCTGCACAACCTTGACACCAACCTTAACTTTCAGCTTGCAGAATAAAAACACTGGCACACTGGTTACTGTCAGCCAAAAAATGTCAGCACCAATGTTTGGTTTTCTATGCCACTTTGTTTTCAAGTTTTGAAGCCAAACGGGCCAAACAAGCATACAGAGAGCAAGGGTAGAAAGACAAAACTTAGACAAACAGAAAGACGAACAAACAGGCAAGACACGTAACACAGCTTATTAAAACAGTTGCGTATTAAACAAGCAAACACAGACCAAGATGATATCCGTTGTCTGACATAAAGATGATGTACGTGTTATCAAGCAGGTGCTTGCTGTCCAATGCTTTCACAACTGATTCAACGAGGTCGTCGACTGACAGTAATGTTCTCCATCTGAACCAATGCATCACACCAACTGATCAATGAACTGATCGGTCAGTCTATCTGTCATCAATCAATCGCTAAATAAATCAACTAATGTCATCCACTTACAGTGATATACAATATAATATGATATTCGTTTAATACAAAAAGCAAACAAACTGCTATGAAGCATCAAACAAATGACAACATCCACTTACAGCAACGTTCTCCACCTAATGCACCATGTCCCAAAAGTAGTGGCCCCTCAGATAAGTTAGCGTAAAATCGTTAATACCGCTAATACCCGACAGAATTTTACAAAATTTGAAGCAGTCATTGAGACAATCATTCGGAATTAGCATTTGAAGTTTGAGCTCAAAGAGGTCATTTTTGGCCTCAATGCAACCTCTTACTCTAAGGCGAGTACGCTGCTGCTTGATCCTTTTGTCAATAACAATGCATTGACCGTAACAGTAATGTAAACAAACTCTGATGTCATAATGACGTTACACTGAGCACATACAGTAAACTGCGTACATCATAATGGGTGTGACTGTAAGTGATGTTAATATAATGCAGTGTATGATATTTCATTGAAATCCATGAACTACAAACTGAATTAGAAGTGTTTGAAGCAGGGGGGCTGCTAATTTTAGGACACGGTGTAGACATATTTATTTCGCCTCATGGGCTGCCACAAACACAGTAAACACACACACAATTAAATCGCTTCTTCATAGCTTTGTAACATCTGCTGATGCTCCCAATACCCTTCCTTTGCATATTTGTAACTGTGCTTTCATATGTCATCTTCTTAGCCATTTCTAAACGTTTCTATAGCCTAGCTTATAGGCCATCTCACTGCTCCAGACAATCCATTGTACCTATGAATCTCTGCAAGTTCCTTTCCAACATTGTGCACTGTGCACTATGCACCAGCTTACTTACTTGCTTATAATATACAAGAAATTTGAGCTAATGCTCACGAAACGCGTGAAAGCCTATAGCAGTTCCAGCATAATAGTTTAGCTGAAAATCGGGGTGTTCACACTAAGTTAATATACAAATACCAAATTCTCTATCTGGATCGCATGACAATAGTTCCATGGCACCACCTTTTGAATGATATAGACTTGTGTCGCAGCCTGAAATCGCCAAACAAATCCATAAAACCCCTTATTTTGGCGTTCAAGGTCATCCAAGATCATTGAATTCAGCACCAATCGAGAGCCAGTGTATGACTTCCTATTAGTGATTAATAGTAACCTAGGCCCTATCTTGCACCATTACTGAATACAGAGACTTATTGGCCAAATATCGCAAATTTTGCCCACCCCCTCTCATTTAGCACCCTCGTTCGGGGTGACCCCCTTCGAATTTATGGAAAAGCTTTATGGTTCCTGAAACTAGAGTCTTCCAGGCAGCCGACGGTAGGGATTTGGTGATCCTAGCTTGCACCGTTTTTGACTGATCCACCTGTGTGACGGACAGACAGACATAATTGCGATGGCTAAGATGCGCTGAAAGCAGTAGCTGCTTTCGCGTGTAAAAATGCATGTCACACTAGCACTGGTTGCATACAACCTGTTGCGATATGTTTCATCAATGACCTGAATTGATTTGTTGCTAAGTGGGTGTTTCACAGATCTTGCTAGCCAGTGACGATCCTGTTTATGAACACCATACAAGAGCTAAAGACTACTGTAAACTAACAGCTTGGCTATTAACCATCAGTTATAATATGATTAACATAATTTTGATCAACAATACGCACCAAAATGCAAAATCTGAAACACTATATAACTTTATAACATATAACTATATAACAGTTTATAACTGGGAAAATTTCAAGTTTTAATCATCAGTCTATAGGCCTTTCTGGCCTATCCTGGACTGCACCACTACCATTACTACTACTATATCATTAAACATGCTCAAACATAAAATCAACAACAAACAATCTTCCTGGTTGAAATTTTCCTGACAAATCCCTGCATTCTCGGCTTTTCCCTGCTG
>Ga0209671_1004635_pt1 | contig 13697 bp, 14 predicted proteins | sample WorMetHERISLAND2_2_FD_187401 | JGI IMG/M metagenome (GOLD analysis project Ga0209671, IMG submission 187401) | Marine gutless worms symbiont microbial communities from Max Planck institute for Marine Microbiology, Germany - Olavius geniculatus... | ecosystem: Host-associated > Annelida >... | reverse complement strand
CACTGGTACTGCATCGGATGTTTATGCTGCAAATGGTAAGTCAGCGACGTGTTTGAACCCACGATATGCAAACTGTTTCTTGCAGTGAAGACAACTTATTTTAATGCCATCAGGTGCTGTTTCATCAGCGTTCAAAAAAATGTTCATTTAGTTTACCACCAATACGACACATTTTAAAATCATCGCTCTCAGAGTCATGTCCAAAATTTAATCGAATTTTAATCGATTAAAAAAAATAATCGAACAATTTTTTTAACGATTAATCGATTAATTAATCGTTAATTTTCGCAGCCCTAAATATTACACAACAACTCATATAACAAACTGTACGCGTAATAACTAAAGTAGGCCATAAAGATACTGCACAGACTAAAAGCAAACAGTTTTTAAGTAAAACTTTGAAAACAAACTAAACTGCACTGATAATTTTAAGGGTCCAAATAAAAGTTTTAGTGACACAAGTGTTTTAGCGACGGACTGAAACCGGAAGCACGGGAATTCTTTTAAATCTTATTATTCATTTCATACTAGACCTACTGATATCAGTGATAAGGCGGCAGCACCACAACAGTCGGACTCGGCAATTCAAAACTGACCGCGCCAGAGGGGCCTCCAGTGTGGCGTCCGACGCATCGTATTAGCAAATGCAAATAAATTACACAATAATTTTCAACATAATGTGCTGCCTCAAGGGTGCGTGATATGCGACAGTGTCAATGCGTGTCACAATAGTAAGTAAACAGGTGTGAAAACAGGTGGGAAAACAGTTACTATGTATGCGTATCGACGTCAAACTCCATGACGAGTTTTACTGATTATGGAGAAATGACAATACGCGAACACCAATAACAGCATTTAAGCCGTTTCTGCAGTAATTTGAGTTGCAGCTTAAGAGGCCTACAAGCACACAAAATAATAATGTCTAGGCCTACGTTTACCCTGCTAATATCGTCAAAGATAAACGGTAAAAAAATCACCCGTAAAAATACTGCGATTAACTCCTAGCAGCCAGCCTATAATAAACCAAACTGTGCGAGTTACGCAATTCTTTGTTGATGATAGACAAGTGCGCATGCGACACTTTATCGTCCTAAAACAAACAAGTAAAACATGAAGGCAAAGCTACAAAACAAGGGTCTTTCGACAGTATGGCTAATAAGTAATAACAATTTAACATCATTTAAGCGGCAGTGCAAATTTGCGCTGATCAAGCTGAGAATATCTAAATGCACAGACATGCAAGTTCTACGCTTCTTTTGTAACAATTTTGAACATTTTGACATATCAAACGCACTTCTATCACTAACCGCCGCTAAGTTACCAACGTTCAAATAGGTCCGGTTTTGGGCCCACCCTGTAGACATGACCTTAGCTCTGAACGGTTTTGCTCCAGGTGTGCGTACATCTGGAACTGTTAAACTAACAAAATGTGAATATAACCCACAATATGTTACTAAAAATGCCAATAAAACCAGTTCTAGATTGGGTGCACGGATTAACAATATAAAAAACAGAAGTTCAGTGTTTAGCCAGAAACAACCAACAACTCAGTGTACACCTAAGTGGAAACCGACTGCATCAGACAAATGACTTTGTATATCTTACGAGGTGTTTACACGATCCAGCATTCATCCAGCTAGCTGGAAGTTCTGTGATAATTAGGAGGACGGGCGGGTTGTAACCACAGATTTAAATATTAATGATATTGGTGATATGCATATTGGAAAGCCTATACAACACGTAGGCCTATCAGCTGTGGGCTAAGCTTAGGCCCGCCTACGGCTTAGCTGGCTTAGCCCACAGCTGATAGGCGGAGGGGTAAGCAGCTGATAGGCTGATAGGGAGCGGGGTTCCATCAGGCCAGCTGGATGTTTGCTGAACGTTTGCTGGAACTTTGCTGGAAGTTTGCTGGATCATGTAAACACCCTATTAGAGGGACGATGACTTCTCGAGCGAAAAGACATTGATAATGTAATAAAATTAACTGTTGTAATAGTTAAAAGTTTTCTCAAATTCACAACATGGAAAACGAAAGACATCAGCAAAAATGTAAAGACCATGTTGTACGTACAACTACAAACTAGAAAGCAGTCATAGCCCGCAGGTACCTCCGCCAAGGCAATGTTATTTGACAGGTGGCGTCACCATCTTCGCTTTGCCAGTGGCTCCCTTATGCTCCCTTTAACGCAATGGTAACGAGAATTTCAAAGTGATCCAGAATCCAAGATTCCTGCCGGATCACACCCAAAGTTGAAACACTTGTAGTTTGTGCCATGCCCGACATACCCTCAAAATTTCAGAAAGATCCGTCCATTACTTTTTGAGTTATCTTGCTGAAACACAGACAAACAAAAACCGGCAAAAACATTACCCCCTTGGCGGAGGTAATTACTACCAAACCTTGGTGGAATTCGTCATTCTGCAGAATACAGAAACTTTGACGTTAAAAGAAAAAAAAACAGGAAGCTTAAAGTTTTTGAGATGTTTGTGCTGCGAAGAATCCATCCTCGGTGTGTCACTCGGAAAAAGGCAAGTAATTTGAGCAAAGCTTATGAGACGCGCGACAGCCTTAAAAGTTTCTGCTTGCACATTGTCTTGGTGTATCTCCAGCCATTTCGGCGAAAGTCACTTTTAAAATGTGGAGTGTGATAGACGAACGGACAGACAGACGGACAGACACCTCGACGATGGCTAAGACGCGCGAAGCACTACAAGCTGTCGCGCGTAAAAACGGAACGTAGACATTAAAAAGTTGTGTATCAAGCCAAGCATGGTCGAGATGATACAGAAAAGAAAACTATCTGACATTGCTCACAAAGTACTAAGTAATAAGGAAAGATTATATTCCTGTATATGGAATGATATGATACGTATATGGCAAGATGGAGAACGAGACCAAGAGAAAGATTTAGAAAAAAAGTAGGCCTATATCGACAACATCGAAGAAGACCGCTCTAAAATGAGACTATCACTGATGGAGGCGGACAGACTTGCAAGCGACAGGTTTTCTTGCTAGAGCATCGCTGTTTTGTTACACAATGTACCGACACCTGTGGGCTGCATATGCCATCATGACTATTCGCCATCAAACTAAGTTGACTCTCGATACGTCAAGGGATAAAAATCACTGTCAACAATTATTACATCTCTGCTATAAATCTACTCACTGGTGTTTCCGAAATAGTCGCATGATAAATCACTTCTTTTTCTTCTTCTTCCGTCAATTGCAGTTCTAAAACGACAGCAAAATACGACGCACAGTTCATATATTTAATTAATTTACATATTGAAACAGTACAGCTGATAAACAATATGTATTCGTAAAAAACTATATACCTTATTTACTGATTTTGTTAACGTTTTGGCTACGTTGTTGCTTTCCTTGGAACGATTTCTACTCGCCGCTAAACAAGTCACCGAATCCCGAAGAAAGGTCCTATCAACTTTTTGATATCTGTGACAAATTGCTCGCCGCAACATCGTTCTGAAGAAGGCAACAGAAGCTGTCAAAACGACAGCACATCAGTAAATAAAGATTTCAATTTTGATGAATTTATATTACCCATTAGGCACAGTTAATGCTCATAATTACAGAACCATATCTACATCGATGATTACTGTCAGTGTATTACAATGAGTAGAAAGAAAGCCGAAAAAATAAAGGTATCTAATGTGCCGAAGAATCTGGTTCCAAATGTTCGGATTGCAGACTGAGAAGACGCGACATCTCAAATTAACTCCAAGTTATTGTTCCATGATTCTTTTCACGGCGAAAGCTGCTGCGCTAGTTGTGGGGGAGGGGTGAAGCTGGTGGTGTCTGGCGGTGTTGACTTTTATTATAGGTTTAGCTTGCGACGATCCATGCGTAGGCCCTATATTAATTGATAAAATCAGACGAAACTGCGAAATGTAATAATAACAATCAAATGAACAGATAATGTTAAATATACCCTTTGTGATTTCGGATGTGCTGCCTACCATCTTTAAGATTTCCTCTGTCTTCAGTTTGTTACCTCTAATTTCATCCTCCTGAAACACGAGCACAAAACTGTACTTATTAGACCTCAGTTTAATTGCCTTATATACTGGCCTCGGTCACGTAAGCAATTTTCTGCTAAACATTTTGTTGAGAACCACGTGACTCTGTGAGGTACGTTGCACCGTTAAGGAGATATAACTATAAGGTGTAGAATTTGCGTTTAACTTATGTTAACAGCTAAAAGTTTACTGAGCATGCCTCGTGTCGTGTGACCGATAGGCAAGGCGTCAAAATTACTACATATTTGGAATTCCCGATGCCATTATTGACTATTTACTATATAACTACTATGAGGCTACAATGACGCTGAAGGGCCGTTTATAGGTAAAAATTTTATACTGAAGCGTTTTGGCCGAAAATTTCTAAGTCAGAGGTTATATTTCAATATTAACTTCAAATTTTCTACCCCTAAAAAGTACACCCTTGCGTGAGAACCATCGCGCGTAAAAATCCGCCGAGCGATCTGAGCTGTAGGTGCGTCAACAAAAGAGCATATATGTACTACATATATGTACTAGAAAAATTTTCTTTATATTTCACCCATTTGTCGAGAAGCCTTTAATGAACGGATTTGTACTCGTATACAAAATTTGGCACAGGGGGTCGCTCGATCGCGGATGTATATACCTGTTTCATATTTTTTGTCAATCGGTTAAAATGTCTCGAATCTGCGAGGTGTTAAATTTTCTCATTCTCCATTGACTTAGCCTGTCGCTGTTAACACATGTCTGCGCTACCGTGCGTCTGTGATAGAAAGTAAGTACGAATATGTAAATGAAATCACTTCATACTGTCAGCGACTGGCCAAATTTGAGGCATTCGTGTATGTGGTTACGGGCCGAACTGAAGGTCTCCTTGAAACGGTATGCCTAGGTTAGACCACGGAAGATATGTGATGACGAACATGCGCGAATGCTAGAAGAAAGTGAGTTTTAAACCCAAAAGGCTGCGACACAAGGCAAAAACTATACGGACATAAGGAAATTACAGCAAATTGGTGTTGAAAGAGCGTAGAGGATGTGCAGTGATGTGGTGATTGAAAAGACAATTGAGACCTATACACGGATTGAGAGGATTTAGGACTAAGATGAGTGTGACAGGTTAATGTGGCAAGTTTAAATTAAATAACATATCAATCATGTTTAATCACACAAATTACTCACTGATATGTCAGTCACCTTGTTTTTGTACAGGTTGTTTAACAAGTTGATATTGTCCAAGTTTGAAACGCCTGAAGCGACAGAAAACGTGATACAGAGTTATTGAGCTTAAATGCAGCAAATCGCACGAAAAACAGCTACTCTGCAGAAGAAAAAAAATCGCTCACCTACTCTCGATATTTTGTCTGAATAGGCAATCAATAAGATAGACAACAAGTAGTTTAAGCCAATGCTTATGACACGCGCGACATCGTCATGAATTGGAGTCCGAGTCCATGCTGAATAATTCTGTGGTAAACTTTACCGACAACTTTTGCGTAGTTTTTAAAGATTAGAAAACAAGGCCACTAATATCATTGAAAATTAGTTTTTTTTAAGTTTTGATTATCCTACTGTTCACTGTTCCTCCTCGAGCGAGAACCCTAGCGAATATCTGCATAAACCTGCCGTGAACTAGACCTTATGGCGAACATTTTTGTCGCTATAACAGCACAGGAGTATCTCTATTTGTTTTTGCGCAGATGTCACCGAAAGCAAAGCAAAAAAAATTTCAGTCAAACCGATAATGACAACAGATATTAGCATAGAATTGCATTTCAAGGTTATTCAAGACCTAACATCTTACGGTTGCTGGAAAGCCGACAAAACATCTCGATAATATTGGCTTCGAGTCTAAAGGCTCCGACTTCTGAAAATATGGCAACCAAAATTACTAAAAAAAAATCGCCCGTTCTGATCACCCTACTGTTGTTTAAGGCCCCTTCCCACGGAACCCCCATAAATATCCACAAGAGCCTTATACCGCCTGAATACAGTTCCTGTGCTACATTTCTGCTGCTGATAATATGCGTCTATCTTATTTCAACTTTTTGTGGTGAGCTCCGAAAGACACATTTTTCCTGCATAGTATGCAGGTACGACAGTTTGATGTCCTCCTAGGTCATTGATTTTAATGACAATCGAAAAGAATATGCGACTTTCTATTAGTGATTTATAGTAACTTTGGCCATATTTTGCACCTTTTCTGAAATAAAGCGACTTACTGGTTAAAAATGGCAAACTGTCTTATTTCATGCCATTGGCCGGGATAATCTCTTTCAAATTTAAAAAAAGCTTTACGAATCCTGAAATTAACGTTTTTCGAGAAGCTAATAGCAGGTTGAAAACTTCGTGATCTTAGCTTGCATCGTTTTGATACAATCACAAATGGTGGCAGACAGACAGACGGGCAGACAAACAAACGCCTCGAGCCTCGACGATATCTAAGACGCGCGCTATTAGGCTAGTGGCATGGGCCTAGAATTTTTGACCAACCCCTCCCCGAGGTATAACCAGCTAAATTTGGTCTCATTTGAATCGTCTTGGTCTCTACTTTAAGGATCCGGATGGTGTGGTGGCGTAAATAGTGCACATTATAGTATTTTAACCTTTTATATGCGGACACATAGAAAAATCCACTTTTTTGGAAATTTTGCGAAATTGATGAAATAAGCTCCTTTACACCCCATTTTTGAGTAAGCTGATTTGATATTTCTTTAATATGGGTGTAATAGATTATATCAAAATGGTTTTGAAGTTTACTTGGGGTTTTGGGGGCCATTAAGGTCATAAACATTGGCATTTTAGGGTGTTTTTCATAGCACCTGGGACCAAGAATTTTTCAGCAACCCCTCCCCGTGGTATAACCAGCTAAATTTGGTCTCATTTGAATTGTCTTGGTCTCTACTTTAAGGATCCGGATGGTGTGGTGGCGTAAATAGTGCACACCATAGTATTTTAACCCCTTAGGTGCGGAAACTAAAAATTGTGCTATTTTCAAAATTTTTCAAAAATGATGTTGTTGTTGACTTGGATATCACAATATTCCTTTAATATGGATGCATTAGGTAAAATCCAAGTGGTTTTAAAGTTCACATGGAGTTTTGGAGCTATAGAGGGCAAGAAAATTGACATTTTAGGGCGTTTCTCAGCCTTTGGCCTAAGAATGCACAAGACACTGACTGGTCCAAATGGAAAAAATTTGATCAAGATGGATACTGGAATGATTGTTAACTAATATTGTAGCTATCGCTCAATAAAGTCATACAGCTATATCTGTCCTCTAGACCATAATTAGTTCTTCATCGTCATCTTTCACATTATTCGGATTGTTACATCCAGTTTCGAAACACACACATTTCTCAATGCAGTCTAATCCAGCCTGAAGGCAAGGACAATTTTTTCATCCGTACAGTCTTCATCTGTACAATACAGATGAGTTAGTTCTCGAAGCTCAACAGGAGCTGACTCCTGGGTGTACATGGTTGGGATAATGGCACCTCCGTCACATGCTGACCATCCATGGTTGACTGGATTAGTTGTCTGTGGCATTGCAATATGGTTCTCACACCATATCCTTGTTTGGTACTTGGCACGGAAGACATGCTGTTTGAATGCATCCTCTGTTGGGGGAAGCATTGATGCCGATTTATCTGTTGTTGTAGCTAAGCAGTAGCGGAGTTCATTCAATGATGTAACGTTTTTGGCCTTTTGGCCGTACAACATAAGTGCAAACTTCCGTGCTTACTCAACACTGTCATCGTCATCATCTTCATGAAAGAACCTTATGTCACCCAATACCTCCACATTTTTAACAAGAACAGAGCAAGCTGTGCGCTTCCCAATGCCATGAAGAAAACAAGTCGAGTCGCATCCACTAAGAACGTGTACTGCTGGAAGGCATTCACATACTGAAGTTCCCAACTCTGTGGCAATGTCATGGATGGGAATGTAGCGCTCCTTTCCGGAATGCCCAGCGAACATGGACACCTCCTTTGCCAGTAAGCCCCGATTGAAGTAATGAATGAGCAGGACCAGAACATCGGTGTCATCACATTTTACAATTATTTTTTGATTGACACTTGATAAACTGACTGCATGAAGCAGCATACGAGTGTCTGCCTCTTCCTGTGTTGATTGAAGAGAATCTAGAGGAAATACGCTATCATTCCTCACTCCCATGACAATCTTTCTGTAGCTGAATCCACCAGCTAGAATGATGGATTTCCCATACGGCAGCTGCTCACTTGCATGCTGAAGTATGTATTCTGAGATGAAGTTTGCCAAGCTAGCCTTGTTACCAGCACTTTTTAGAAATTGGCGGTAATTGGGAACTTGCCTACTACTTTTGATTTGGTGTGTAGCCTACCTGCTGTCAATGAAGTTCCGCGCCGTTGTCTTTCACTGCCTATAATCGATATGATGTCTCAACATCATATCGATCAAATACAGCAGTCACACTTGTGACATCCAAAGATGCATTCTTCAGAATTTGCACCAGCTTTTTCTGAACCACAACTGCCAGATCATCAAATGTTTTGAACTGATTTTCATTAAAGCTTTGGAGCATTGCCATACCATCTATAATGTAGGCAGACGTGGGCTGGTAAGAAGCGGTTTGTGGCAGTACCGGTAATTTCGGGAGACTTTCAGAGTTCTCCTCAAGTTTCTTTTGTAGAACAGCCTTGACAGTTTTCCGCATGGAGCCATCGTCTTTGAAAAACGATGTTGGTACACCCGCAAGTTCATATGTAAGTACATTTTAAGATCTACTTTACGACTCCGGGAGACCGCCAGCAACCTCCTGAAGAGCACCTCAGCATCCAAGATCAGTTTTCTGTCTTTATCGTTTGACAGCCCCTTCTTCATATCAGAAAAAGTCAAAACTGTGATCCTCCCAAAAGGGCCCCAGAATCATTTGATTTGTCCATCTCCGAGGCGTTCATTTACAAATGTCTCAAAAGCAGATCTCCCCTTCTCTGAAATGTTTGCTAGAGATTCCTGTACCTCCTGAGATGCAATCTTCCCTGTTGTAATATTCACAAGAGCTTCCGAAACTTGGTCCAAATCAAATGGGTTTTGGCCCTCGGTAGTGATATATTATTTGATACTTTCAACATCAGTTTTGTCCTTCAACGTCCGTGAAGTGCCCAGTTCATCATGAAGCTTTTCCTTTGTTGTACTTTTACAAAGTTCCTCAAATGCCTGAGCATATTCTCCTGTGACATGTCGTGTCATTAACCACTGCAACAGGGCATTTTTTCTCGTCCCATGTTAGAACTGTTATTTTCAAATTATTCGTCAAAGCTGACAAAGATGCAGGATTTTGACACCCCAGGGGCCTGCATCCACTGTAATCCACCTTTATTTATCCATTTTACAGACACACAAGACATTTTTAAGCAATAATTGGGCTTGAATGAACGGTGTTATCAATTATCTCAAATATATCGGAAATATGTGATTTTCTATGTTCCTGCACATAAGGGGTTAAAATACAGTGATATGTACTATTAACATCCCTAAACCATCCTGATCCTTGAAGTAGGGACTAAGATGATTCTAATGACATTAAGTTTAGCTGGTTACAACTCGGGTAGGGGTTGGTAAAAAATTCTTGGACCCACCCGCTATAAGGAACCCCCTAAAATGCCAATTTTTATCCTTCTCCGTGGCTTCAAAAACCCCAAATGCACTTTAAAACCACTTGGATATGAACCAATACATCCATATAATAGAAATATCATAATATCTTTACCAAAATGGGATGAAAATTTGGTTATTACATAAAATTAGCAAAATTTTAAAAAAAATCAGATTTTTCTATGTTTCCGCACATAAGGGGTTAAAATACTATGATGTGCACTACTTACGCCACCATACCATCTGGATCCCTAAAGTAGAGACCAAGACGATTCAAATGAGACCAAATTTAGCTGGTTATACCTCGCGGAGGGGTTACTCCATTTTTAGAGGCTTTTTTGGGGCTCGGCCACTACTCTAGTTCAGCCGTAGCATTCCGCCGTTGCGATTTGTCTCCAAAACGAACGGTCTTCTGCCAGCTGCAGAGCGTCGGTCACTGATATTCCCGTGTCCCGGCAGATCTGATGGATCCAGGTGATGGGAGGTCGACCACGAGCGCGTTTCCAATCAGGAGATGGTCGGGCACCGTCTTGGGCTTCGCAGCATAAATATGTAGCAGTAAATAATAATTAATTATTATTTTATTTGTCTGTCAGTTGACGTTTTTATTTATAATGAGTAATCCTATACTTGCATTATCGTACGGTGTAGCGGTATACAGTGATTCGTAGACCATCTCGCAGGTCTTTGTTATCCTCATCCAAAAAGATCATGTTTTTCTATACTGTTGCGTAAGCGTGTCTGTGTGTCTGCAAATTATCTTTATGTTTTAAACAAATTTTGATGGCATTTTAGGGCATAAGCAACCAATTAATGAAATTATATAAGATTTCGGTGGCAATCCACTTCTCTCGCGCAGGAATCCCAGATCATTTTCCAGCGTTCGTTTCCATTTGCAGATCGTAAACGACACAAAAATTTACCACTTTTTTCACAGTAAAAAATACGTATATATGAGGAGTAGCCTACTTACTAAAAACAAAAACTCTAAACAAATCAGTTGTGTTTTACTTTTTGATTAATCAACCTGTATGGCCACAATACATCAAAGTTTCAGTTAGACAATAACGACGCATGAAGTGGTAAAACTGTTAATCTTTATGAAGAAGTAATGTAGACTTTACCTTGAACAATTATTGGTTTTGAATTTTGTAGAAGTTTTTGCTGTTCGTCCTTCAGAAACAAACATACAAGTAACAGCATCATGAAATTGGTTTTTTTAGCATAAAACCCTCATACTGGCAGTCTCAACTGCCAAAAAAATAAATAAACACATACTGACGTGGACGAAAAAACGCGATAATTGCCGCAGGTCATTCATGCCACCATTTTGGTACATTGTGGCTCATAAACAGCAAAAACTTGTAACATTTACCTAAATAGGATGTTATTATCATCACTGCGCCACCAAACTATGAGCTGGATTGATTCAATAAGCCTAGATTATAAATAATCAGTTATATTCATCGAAATTTCGATAGCATCATAACAAACCATACACCTCTTAAAATAAAAACTGCCGCCAGATATGCTCGGGTCCGCAAACTTGGGTCTATCGGTGTTTTTAACTTTTTACTATAACTTTGTCAAACGTGATCCGTTTCCTACAAAATTGTGTACACATAGTGCCACAGACACCATAAACCAATTTGGTTATTGTTGAACTGTCGCTGATACAGCTCTTTAAAACTGGACAAATCTTAGCTGAAAGCGTATGTCTGTCTGTCTGTCTGTGTGTCCACAAACACCGCAATGCATTGGGTCCATTGGAAAAGCTGGCATAGCGACAGCAGCAGCAGCAGCACGGGCTCGACTGGGTCGAGTCAGTGCTGCTGCTGCTGCTGCTGTGTGGTGGCGGGAAATCCCAGCGTCACATGGCAGGGCTTGCTGCCTCGTCTGCTGCTTTCTCTGTGCGTTACCAGTACCAGTGTGAACTAAGTGTAGATGCATAGGCCTATAGCCCTATACTGCGGTGCACGACCACCGGTCACGGTTTGAAAGGAGACAAAATAGGCTAATGCAAACAACATGAAGCCGAATGGCTTAATGATGACAGATTTATGGACTAATGTGTCAGCTATAGAGTAGACCTACATGCAGTTTCGTAATACAGGCACAACAAGCATGAGACAGTGAGCTGAAATCTACGTACACTGCTCTGGGATTTAAACGCGTACCGGGCATGAGAAAGACTGGCACAGATTGCCATGTTACTGTTGTTGTACTGTTTGCTTTGAACAATAAACTCGCCCACAATTATTAAAGACAGCCAAAGCAAACTTGTATAGGACAGGCGTTGCTGCAGCTGTCAGCAGTATGCGCACCAGTCACGTGTGTCCTGGCATGCTACGACTGACGACCAAGACAGAGGCCTAAGCATTCAAAACATGGGCAGTGGTCGATTATTATCTTATCAATAATGCCGCAGGCGATCATGTTTATTAGCCGGTGTTAATGTCTGTTTTTTTCTAGTTATACTTACTCACTGTCGGTATTTTCAAACGCTGTCTGTCTCTCTGCACGTCTGTCCGAACGATTGTGTGACGTTTTCTGTTTCTCATTATTTCATTTATTTAAGCGTTGCGGCGACAGTTTTCTAAGCTATTAGCTAGTATATTTTTATTCCGCCCGTAAACGTTAGTTTTCGGAGCGAAGTTATGTTTGCTGGCATTTATTTTTCTCTTTTTTTAGTTGCGAGTTCTCCGTGTTTCGTCGGCCGATCGCCGCGAAATTTTGCTCCTTGATCGGAAGTGTGTTCGACTTTATAATCCCTATCATGATGCTTGCAGCTAAAGTGCTAACTGTGAAAGGCGAAAGCGCGAAATCTGTTCAAGTGTAAAGTGCGAAACAAAATGCGAATTTTACGTCGCATTTTATATATTTTTTTTTGATTTGCCCTGTCTCACTGCAACGACTGATCAGCCCACTGACGGGTCTGATGAATTGTCATTGGCAAACATCGGAGTTCGTTTAACGCTCGCGTCGTCGACCGTCGTATGTGTTTTATGGGCCTAGTCTATCTATAACATGCAATCTTGTTTATTTACTTATTCTCTCATTCATTTCTATTGTCGTCAGCGACAGCTCATTCTAAGCTATTAGCTTGTATAATTTTTACTTTTTCTTGTGTGCATATATTGTGGCTAAACAATACATCGGTACGTACGGTTTAGTCACAATATATGCACATACGAAAAAGTAGAAATTATACAGTAACCAAATTTGGAGCATTTGTTCACATTGTCTGCGACACTATGTGTACAAAATGCTGTAGCAATCTGACCACGTTTGACAAAGTTACAGTAAAAAAACTAAAAATAGGCTACCGATGGACCCAAGTTCGCGGACCCGAGAACGGTCGCCGTCAGTTTTTATTTTAAGATATCTATGTAACAAACAGAAACACAAACACAAACGCACGCATACACGAAAATACAAAATCACAAAAGTGAGTGAATGAGTAGGGTTTAACGTCCCGCTCGACACAGTAGTCTCAGATAATAAACATTAAGCCTAAACAATCAAACAACAGTGAGCTACAGCAGTGACTAAAGGCAGATCGCATTTTGGTTGTAAATTATCTTACCTTAAAGAATTTTCTAATTTTGCGCAATTTTGAACGAAATGATTCGTTGTCTTCATCGTCGTCCTCACTGTCACCTGAAACGACAGCAACGTGCAAAGCACTGTCTAATGCATATGTATATGCAGCAATCCACAGATCACACGACTGTGCACGTCGACGAATATGATATCAAGGCAAGATCTAGCGTGGAAAGAAATCAGTCAATAGGCCTATCACAGGCTGAACGGTAGTTCAAGCCCTGTGTTAACGGCGACTTCTCTTTCTTATGGGAAAGCCAAAAATTCGACCCCCACAGAATCAAAACCCGTGATCTGATTGAGATAAAATTTGGCACGGTTGATTACGTCGGCGAGATGACCCATCACACAAAATTTCATGTAAATCCCTCCAAGGGGGGCTTCCCAGCAAATGGGTGAAATATACGCAAAAATTTTTCTAGCTATCCATATAC
>Ga0209671_1004634_pt1 | contig 13697 bp, 10 predicted proteins | sample WorMetHERISLAND2_2_FD_187401 | JGI IMG/M metagenome (GOLD analysis project Ga0209671, IMG submission 187401) | Marine gutless worms symbiont microbial communities from Max Planck institute for Marine Microbiology, Germany - Olavius geniculatus... | ecosystem: Host-associated > Annelida >... | reverse complement strand
GTCTTTTTGCTGGATAAATTAATTAATGGATAAATAAACAGCACTTTGCATTGGCGATGGACCGTTGCTACGCCGTAGCCATGTAAACACATATCTTGACAACGGACATAGAATAAAAAATAATACAGCGTAGGGGCCTAGTGTTGTGCTGTGTGACAAATGAATTAATGATAATGACTCAAATATAGCGATACTTGATAGTACCACAATATCAAAATAAAACTGCATATAGTCCACTGCTGTCCGTCGGTGATTGATGCAGGCTGTTTTTCTTTCGTTGTAGGTTCTATACAACTATTTAATGTAGTAGCTAAATGTTAAATAGCTAATGCAATCACTACCATGCACTGTCTAGAGAGTGCAGCAGAGCGTGCCACGGCTAAGAAGTGCTTCAAATACTTCACCTCTTTCATCCTCGTACAGCTTTCAACAGGCCTATTGTTTCTAAAAACTAGGAAATATTGATAAACTATAAAAAATTTTTAAAAATTTAAAAACATTCAATAAATAAAAATATCTAAACAAATAAAAAATAAATCAGCACCTATGTTAACACAATGTACTCGAAATTGTGTAGTCAGAATATTAAAAATTTCTAAATTAAAACATTACAAATTGAACTTCAAACGACCGCTTTTACTTACTGACTAGTCAGCAGCTCGCAAATGACAATAGTTACCATGACAACAAGACGCCTTCGTGAAAAAAGTTACGATCATTAAAGATAAATTCTGTGAATTAATTTGCGACATGTCGTGAGATAATCTTATGACATCTTAAATGATGAGTTATGATAACTTTATGACATGTCTTACGACAATGTTTGTGAATCGGGCTCCAGAAGTGCTGTGATGTCACCCACCTGTCTTAGGTGCAGTAGGCTGAGGTGAACAGTTTATTTCCACTCCTAGATTCAAATGTGCTTTAACTAAAGTACTAGTAGCTCTACCATTTTTTTTTAAATTCTTGAATTTTGAAATGTATCATGAAGTCTTCTGAAATTGGTAGATGTGTCCCCAGAAAATCGTGCAAAATTGAAAAATTATTCGCTGAGTAGAAATAGCAAGTGATATGACGTTCTGGTGAGTGTGCAGAACTGACAAAATTGTAAGACAAAATGCTGCTTAAATTCAGAATTGTTAGAAATGTTGTTAAAAAAATTCATCACATATGTGGAAATATGCAACTACTACCGTGTATTTGTGTATTCATTGTGTTGTGTAGCGTAAAAGTGAATTTTGAGAGCAAACAGTCAAATAGTGCTTCATCCGTCGTTCTTGATGTCAACCCGAATGCAACCTGCCTGCAGCTCAAGAAAATGGTCAGAATTTATGCTGGAAACATCTACCAATAATCACAGCCAGGCTCATTGCCAGGTTTTTCAAACAGGGTTTTGAACTTTTTGCAGGACCAGTAGTGCTGTAAGCTGTTCGAAAGAGTCCAAGCAAAGTCCACCTGCAAATTTATTTTGATGCATTTTTAGCTCAGAAATCACACTATGTGAGCACATTTTTGGTTACTTTTTTGCAACATTTTTACGTTTTGGCTGATATGGAGGGGGTTGATGGAATCTACAGTATTGAAACCCCTAGGGCCTTGGCTACAAGCCTGACAGTGGCAGTAGTAACAGCTTACATGTGATTCATATACGCTATGTCCCGTAAAATCGCGTCCTTTTTATTTTTTCACTCGATTTAGCTTATTACTGGCAGCAACATTTCCTTGGGAATATGAAACAAACATGTGCATGCGCAGTCCACCATATCTTGTTTTACATGTATATGTTCGTTTTGTACCATGTAAAAACTAGCAGTGATTTTTTGGCATACATGCATCATTATTATCGTTGTAATTATCGTTATTACTGTTATTAGGTGGAATCTCTGTGGTATTTAGCAAATATACTTGTGGGGTCCAAAGACACGAAATGTTAGATGGGGGTCCCTGACTCCCAGGGGAAGGGGCAACTTTGAGGGTCAAATTCCAGCACCAAAGCATGCAATTGCAAATTGCTGCTGCTACCTGGTGAATAGAAATGAGGAATTGTATGGACTTGTGATGGTGGGTTTATTATCGTTACAATTATTGCTCTTGTTGATTGATTCAGATACACCAGCGGTACAGTATTCCGCCGACAAGTCAGCGGTTCATCATCGGCCGCGTCTGGCCCAAGGACAGTGACATCTTGTCTCGTTGTGGTCTGATGATGGACAATGCAGAACTCTTTGTCTACATAATGTCCAGCACTGCCAACATTGCCCCCACTGTATCTATACCTTTGGCCACCATTACCATGGCTTCAGCTGGCAATGGTTTGTCTTTAGCCAACCATATTAACGGTCACACATGTGGCACTCTGTTTATTCTCTCTGTCTGTCTGTTGTATGTCTGTAGTGGATGTATTGTGGCTAAATGGTATGTCTTACTGGAAAACTGTCTGAAGAAGCAAATAGGGTTGTGTGACAGATGCCTCAATTTCCAAATGGGGGTACCACCTGCACCCAAATACTTAGCAGTGAGTCACTTACTAGAAATATTTCTGGGGCGTGACCGGAAGTTTATCTTCGCAACTTATGCAAGTAAGTTAGAAGTTACATTCACCTTTGCAGGCCTTTGGATGCAGGCCATGTGGTTTGCTTTCCATAGCGATAGCTGGTCTTCTTGTTCTGTAGTAGAACTTGAGTCAAAAAACGTGGCACCAAAGATTTGTATTTACAAGGTAGTCTAGCATTGTGTCTAAGCCTGGGGTGTAGAGGTGAGATTCTTATGGCTCTTTTGTCCCAAATCACAAATTTTTCGTTTAATGTGATGGTAAAAAAACTTGATTTGCAAGGAGTAATCATTCAAAATTTTTGTTTGTTTAATCGTTTCATTTTGCCGCATTAAGAGCGATACTCTTGTTTTTCCAGCCATCGAGTTATAATGATGCCGTATGTACAGTATGAAGACAGAATAATAAAGTAGCATTAGAATAATACGGGAAAAATCAGTGTATGATGTGTACATTAGATTTGTAACAGTCTGAAGGGTTTGTGGGTGTGTATATCTCTTTTTGTTAAACCTATGCAGAGCTAAGGAGTGTCACCTGCCATGTGGGATCAGTGAATTACACAGTGTTTACATGCCACCCAGCACAGGTGAACAGGCCCTGCCATAACCCCCTCCAGATGGGTTGGTACTTAATTTTTTCTCCCTGGAAGGATGCAAGGCTGAGTTGACTTTGATGGTTGACTCTATACCGGGATGGTTTACCTATCAGCAGACTGTCATGCATCCAAGTAGTAACCACTTAATGGTGATTCAACCAGCCTGGAGTCAAACTCATGATCTTTTAACTCTGACGTTCTAACCATCTTTACACCACAAATCCAACTAACTTTCTCGTGCGGTGTGTGGTTTTGTTGCTAGGTGAAATAGTGGTAGAAAATGCTGCACTGGTGAACCGCGTGCCAGACCTCATTGTTCCCGTCGTTTCTGCTGCACAGACTACCACTCCAGAGACTCCTGTTGTTATCGAACCGCTAGGAAACATTTATCCTCTATCACCGGTTTGTACTATATTCAGTTTGAAAATACTACCATTATGTATTAGCAGTGGTGTGGGTAATGCCAGCATATGTTGTCTGTCTGTCTGTCTCAATGTACGGTGATCATATAAGTTACGAAGTTGCACTACCTCGAATATTATTATCCGTACACGAATATTTAGCCAAGTATCTTTGCTCGTCTTTGAATAGACTCATACATGTAGGTTGAAATATAACTTAATACATTCTGCAAATTCGTCAAAGGCAGCAGTAGTTGCCGAAACATCAACAATCCGTGTCCTAAAAGGCTAGATTTTGATGCATTTGCGAAACTTACTAAGTATCTTTGCTGTTTGCATATGGGGCATGTAGGGTTTAACGTCAAGCCAAGTCCCACCTGACACAGTATAGGTCATTTTGGTGTGGAAGATCTGACTATGATTGATTGATTGATTTATTATTTCCGCCAAGTGTGAACGTAGCAAACATTGGAGGAGATTATGAGATTGGTCGTTCTGTCCATCATTGTGTGTGTCGTTGTGTGTTAGAGTGTGATCTAGTGCAAGTCGAACAACGTCAAATTTAAGGTAGAATAGAGGTGGGGTAGAGCCTACGTTCTGAAAATCAAGTTGGTTGTTTTAAAGAAACAAATTGCTGTCCATCTGTCTGTCTGGTGTGACATTGAGGTACATTGGTCATGTATATTGGGCTAACTTGAAAGTTCTTACATGTTTAATTAGGCAAACTCAGCCTCCTACCCGCTGTGGGATGGGAAATGAGTAGTAGCTTACGGGCTACGGAGTGAAGGCCTAGTGTGGCTGATTGGGGCAGTGGTATGTCTGCTAGCTGCAAACCGTGGGTGTAATTGTTTGTTAACGCAGGCAATGTATGACCGCATACTGCGCTGCGGTATTATTAGCTCATGCCAATTAGCTGCCACTTCCAAGATTGTCAAAGTGCTTCTGGCGACGAGTTCATCTTGTGTAATACTGGGCTTTGCCTTTCTACCTTTTACTTTTAATTAGGTAATTATCTTTGCCCTTTGCGTGCCTAACGTTAGTGATACCCGTAAATTTGGGGTGGAATAGAGATGTTGTAGCACCAACATCCAGAAAATCGAGTTTTTTGTTCTAAAAGTTGACTAAATAGCTGCAGACACAACAGTGTAACAGCATTTAAGTGCTTTGTAACACTTTCATCTTCCATTGCAATATTGTAAGATTTTTGTAAGTGCGATTTTTCTTCATTTTTTTCAAACCTAGCTTAGCTGTTTTTAAAAAATATTTTTGTAAATTAAGCGATCACTTCAGTTACTCAGCCCGCTGTTTGTGTTAGAGTGTGCTGAGGGCTGAACAGAAGTTTGAAGTATTTTGGTGATGCACGCATGCCTAGCCAATGTCCCATTCTGACTATTACTACTGCTGCTGCTTGTACTACAACAACAACAACTACTACTACTGCTGCTGCTGCTGCTGCTGCTGTTAGTACAATAGCTGCTGTGGCTGTGTGCAGGCCCAGCCCGCATGGCAGTGTGCCATGTGTACATATATAAACCACGCCTCGTTACCGATGTGTGAAATGTGTGAGGCGCCAAGGCAGCAGGATGTGAGTTAATTCTTATTACTTGTTAAACAATAATCTGAGTATTCGAACTCCGATTCTGTTATTGCTTTGGTAATGATGTAATGAATTTCGAACAATGGACTGGCTGGAAGATCTGACTACGATTGATTGATTTATTTATTATTTCTGCCAAGTGTGAACGTAGTGAACATTGGAGGAGATTATGATATTGGTCGTTCTGTCTATCGTTGTGTATGTCCATTGGTGTGTGTGTTTGAGTGCATGATGACTAATAATGGCAATGACGTCATTGCACCAACAGTGCAAGCAGCAATGCCAGCTGTTACTCTCGCCTCTGTAGCAAAGCGGCTCTTTCTCTTTCTCCCCTTTCCTTGTGTTTTCACCGCTTCACTTGGCGGAGATATGCACTCTCATGAGCCCCTTCTAGTTTATTTATTGATCAGTCAGCCAATTAATTGATCCATTAACTGATTTATTAATTGATCAGTTGACTGTTTCTTCAATTGATTGACTAACTGATTGATCGATGCATCGAATCATTTATCAGTTTATTGATTTATTGATCAGTGAAGCCATTGGTAAATAGATTGATTAACTGAAAACATTCTGATCTTAGCCTAATGTGATAAGTTTATTGACTGAATGATTGACCGATTGATTCGTTGCTAAATTGAGGCAATCGATTGACTGCTGATCAGTCAGCTTATTAATGGACAGTTAGCTGGATCAGTGGATTGGTCGACTGTTGGATTGATTGACATGGCTGATGTATCGGTGTAGCCTGAAGTGATAGATGTTGATGGACTGGAGGTTGTGCCTGAAGATGCTGACATGATCGATGGTGCTGCTGATGCTATTGCTGCAAACACCGATCAACAGCAGGTGGTTAGCCAAGTCAAGTTCTCTCTCGTCTTATTTTGGCCTTCTGCAAAATGGCATGATTACAATTTTGGTGTTATTTTGTAGCATGACGCGGTTACAGTATAGTGTGTATGGCATTCATATTTTGTGCACTTTTTGACAAGTCTCCTGCGTTTGGTCCAGCATTTCTCCAAAAGTCGGATTCAGGGGAATGAAAAATTGTCAGTCTTAGTCTTAGAGCCAGCATTTCGCCATGCAGATTACTTCATGGCCGTCATCAAAAGGTGTAGTTAGACTTTGGCAAAGTCGAGCAGTGGGTGGGTCTAACATAGGTCTGGGGTGGAGCTTCTGGGAGGGTGCAGGATAGCCCCCCCCAGACAGGGGATGAGGGGCAAGGTTTTTCCTGAATCTGAAACACTTTAGCATTTGGGAGTTCAGTGGAAGGGACAAATTTGTTCACTTTTCTGCAATTCTGGATGCTGAAAATCACAGATATTTGTGCTTTTTGGTCAATGGGGCATCAATGACCTTTCTAAGTACATTGTTGCAGTTAAAAAAAATTTTTAAGTTCTACTGAAACTAAACTGATTGCATTTATCCTTTTATTCGGCAGTAACTGTATTCGAGTCTAATGCAGTATGTTACTTTTTTCTGAACTGTTGTGTAATACTACGTTGAATGTCAGGAAATAGAAATAAAAAATAGGCAGAAATATTTGTTCCCCGTGTCTCTATTTCTTCACCAAACTAGTAGCACAGGAATTTCTAGGCTTTATTTGACATTTGGGAAATAAATATACATCTGTGTTGTTGCTTTTTGTGAACTTGGTGAAAAATGTGGTTGCAGGATAAAAGGACGCCGAACTACGATGCTTTGGTGGCTGCCGAATATACGAGCATTATACGGAACAACGAGCCATTCGAGTGTGCCATCTGCTTCAGTAAAATTGAGCCGGGGCAGGGCGTTGTCCTGAGGGATTGTCTACACATGTTCTGTGCGTGAGTAATAGTTGTAGTAGTAGTAGTAATAGTAGCTGTAGTAAAAATAGTAGTTGGAACGGGGACAGTGAACGCAGTTTCATCGTTGATGCACTTTGCCATTATGATGAACGCATATAACTTTGGAGTCAGAGGGGTCACAATTCAGGATCAAATATTTAGGTGAGTTATTGTGTTGCGCTGACCCATTTTCATTGGCGTTTGGGCGTTTTTGTTCCACTAATTAACACAGTTATCGGTTGCACATATCTTTGCCTTGGCTCTGTCGGCTGAAAGTTAAGAAAGGTTAAGGGTTGTGTATAGTTTGCTCCTCCGTGGGGACACATTTCATATCTGACATGTGGGATCACACGCGGTGTTACCTGACACAGGACATAGGTGAGCATGCTCTGACTTAACCCTAGCCAGATAGGCTGGTATTTGATTAACCTATCCCAGAGGGATGAAAGGCTGAGTTGACGTTGGTCATGGTCACCCATTTAAGTAGTAACCAGTTGATAGTGACTCAACTAGGAATGAAAATCAGGACCTCAGGATCTCTTGATCCGACATCTCAACCATTACACCACCGAGCCACTATATTATTTGGCAGAAAAAAAGACAGGTTATGTAACAAGAAATTTGAGCTAATGCTCATGAGATGCGCAAAAGCCTATAGCAGTTCCTGTACGCACTGTCAGTCTGTCTCCAGCCATTTCGTTGCAGTGCATTCTTAGTGTGCGCTGCAGCCGAACATTGCAGAAATAAATAAAACCCATTATTTTGGAAGTTAGGGGTCTTTCAAAGTCATCGATCTTGATACGCAGCCCAAAATGTTGAGCAGTCCAATGGTTACCACCTGCATGACGTCCTGAAGACACCGTAATTGGTGGCATGGCATAGGGTAGCGATAACACATTGCGTTGGACCAATGAAGTATGTTGGGCCTGGTTAGCACTTGGATGGGTGACTGTTTGTGTGCAGGTAGACCATCTCAGTATGTAACCAGCCACATAAGTCAAGTTAGTCAACTCAGCCTGGCCATCCCTGCATGGGTAGGTGTAGCGAGTAGTATTGTACCAGCGAGAGCTGCAGCATAAACTGGTACACCGTGCGATGCACTAGCCTGTATTCATGTCCGGCAGTGTAAACTAGTGTCTGGCTCAGGGCTGAGGAAGTGAAGTGCTGCCCTATAGGCTTTATGCTTCGGAAAGGATTTTACATTTATGATTACTGTCACCAGTACTAAATGTATAGTTTATAGCAGCGGCAGTGCCATAGTGTATAGTTTTGTGGTTAGGGCATGCCTGGCTGAGCATATCGGCTACTCTGAGAATTCGGTTGTTGACTGTCCGTTCAATAACGGTGAATACAAATGCCAGTTCACACTACAGGATCGCGAGATACGAGCTGTTAGTTCGTTTGCATTTTTTATTTACAGCTGCATTAATGTTTAATCACACATTTAATCGTTAACTTTCTTTGTGCCCAGTAATGTTTGATCATTATAATATTGGTTAGAATCACGTCAGTAAAATATTATGAAGTGGATGCAGTAACATTATGACACATATCTGAAGTCATCACAGTCGTCTGTTTTCCAGAAATAGTCAGCATTTTAGTCTGTCAACAAGATTGGGTTTAAAAGCAATAAATGTGTCTCAGTGCATATTTGATGATGGCTTTTAGCTCAATAAGTGGCAAAAAATTGCTAAATGGGAAAATGCATGTTTATTGGCAATTACTAATGTTAGTTATCTCCGCCAAGGTGAACATAGTGAACTGGTGGAGATCAAGACTAGTAATCGCTCATTCTGTCTGTCTGTCATTCTGTGTACATGTTGACTGAGTGACGTCATATTAGCAATGACGTCATTGCATCAACAGCACAAGCAGCAACGCTTGCGCTCCCTCTCACTTTGCCCTTCTCTTGTCTCCTTTCTTTCATCCCCTCTCCCTTCTCATTTTCTTTTCTCCCTTTTTGGTATAGGGTTTGGGATTAGGGTTAGGAATATACTGTTAGGAATAGGGATAAGGTTAGGTAAAAGCTAAGGTTATGGTTAGGGTTCATGTAGTAGGCTAGTTTTGACGTTCCAGGTTTTGTCGGTCCTGGTTTTGAACCCTGTTTGATTGATTAACTAATTCACAGATTGACCGACTAACTGATCGATCGACTGATATAACATCTTTGTTGTTTTGACAGCTGGTATCAGACGCCGTTTATGAGAAACATCTACAGCTAAGCGCTCGCGAGGCTGAAAGCCGTGACGCTAACAGCTACCACTGCGCGACGCCCGACTGCACCGGCTGGTGTAGCTACGACGATGATGTCAACAATTTCTTCTGCTTCATCTGCCACCGGTTCAACTGTATCACTTGTCGGGCCATCCACGACGGACAGAACTGTCTGGATTACCAGCGTGAGCTGAGAAATAAGAAGTATAAAGACCCAGCTGCCATGCTGGCTAATTCCACGCTTGAGGTGATGATGCTACTACTACTGCTGCTGTTGATACTAAGTACTACTACTACTAGTACCTAACTACTACTGCTGGTGTTCATACTACTACAACTAGTATACTACTACTACAACCACACAGAACTGTCTCGAGTACCAGCTCGAACTTAGAAGTATGAAATACAAAGATAGGCTGCCATGCTGCCTAATTCCACATTCGATGTCAGGTTACTACTGCTACTGCTGCTATTGATGACGTCAGTGAACATGACCTGTCTTATCCCCTAGTGCAGTCCAGTACTTGATTTATCTGCACTGTAATGATAACAGCTGAGTTTGGGGCGGCATTTTGGGGTAGTTTTAGGTTTTCATTAAAATCCACAGCCCAGTGGGTTTTTCTGGTATATGACTAGGTGTTAGTAAGAAAAACTTCATTGAAACCGACAGGTACTTGGAAGTGTTTTACAGTAATTTTTGCAGTATAAGTAGATTAATATGTGAGATTTGTACCAGTTTATAAAATTCCAGGAGCAAAATTTGCTGTTCGTAATTGCAACTTTGTTGCACAGTGATTGCGAAAAATTAATCCAAAGACAAAAGAAGTACGATTTGGTATTTGTTTTGCATAAAAATGCATGCACAGTGTTGTGCTATACTAGTTTTAACTTATTTAGACCATGGTTTAAACGTTTAAGTCAGCTTCGGCAGAAAGCCACCAACCCTGATGTGCCTGGAGGTTGCTTTGATGATGTGCTTGTATGAACACAGGAACTGTTGAAGTTTGGTGATGCCATGAAGTGTCCTACATGTCAAGTGATCATTATAAAGAAGGACGGCTGTGATTGGATAATGTGCACTGTTTGCAAGACTGAAATCTGCTGGGTCACCAAGCAGGCTCGCTGGGGCCCCAAGGTCTGTGTTCTGGCTTTTTTAAACATTTCAGCAATTTACTACTACTGCACTACCGCTGCTGGCTTTGATCATGTGCTTTTTTCTTTTTAGTTTCCGTTTTTGTAGTTTTAGTTATCATAATTTTTTTCGATCAATTAGGCCTATTTAATAACGCATTTCGTAGCACTAATGATGGAAAATCGAATTTGAGGCGCTGGAGTGTGGGTGACTAGATATGGTAGGCAGAAGCAAAAAGGTGAGATTTAAGTTGAGATTTAAAAGTAACAAGACTGTCGCATGAGCGGATATGAAGAGAAAGAGAATTCTAATTATTTGGCGAAGATAAGCTTACACAAGAAATTTTTTTTTGTTCTCTTGCAGATTTTTGCTTTTTACGTTTTGCATTATAACTGTATATCTATTTCAGTTTCTCTCATTTCATTTCCATTTAAAACTTTCTCAGTTATTTTGTAGTTAGTTTACGTGAATGTGCTATATTTAGCTGACAGCCTGCCTGTCACTTTTTAGGTGTAAACTTCTATCATGTCATATTGTATGACCTCCATCACCACTACTGGGTCACCAAGCAGGCTTGCTGCGGTCCCAAGATCTGTTTTTGTGGCTTTTTATCTCCACCAAGTGTGAACGTGGTTAACATTGGAGGAGATTATGAGATTGGTCGTTCTGTTCGTGTGTGTGTGTGTCCGTCGTTCGTTGTGTTCGTTGTTCCGCTGTGTGTGTGTCTGTGTACACGATGACTAATAATAGCAATATATATGTAAAAAAACTTACCAGTTTACAACTGTGTTTAAGGAGGATGTGATGGTATCAGTTCTTTAAAACAGCAAAAATCATTTGGGTAATCTTAGATGGGGCTATGCATATGGCGTCCTTACAAGCTGACTTTAGTTGGTAATCACTAACATAGCCTAAAGGCTTCTTCGACTCCTAGTCGGGTCACTATCAAGTTTTTACTACCCGGATGGGTGACTGGATCTGGAGACAGGTAAACCATCTTGGTATATAACCAACACCAAGGTCAACTCAGCCTTCCATCCCTCTGGGGTAGTTAAATCGAATACCGGCCTGTCTGGCTGGGTTTAAGGCAGGACGTGCTCACCCGTGTTAGGTGGCTGGTAACACTGTGTGATCCCATGTGGCAGTTGGTGCTCTGTAGCTCTGCGATGGGGTTATTTTATAAAGAGCTATACACCATTTTTAACTTTATAGGGTTGCTGTGAAACATCTGGTGGCTGTCGATGTTGAGTGAAGGGTTGTCTTTATTATTAATGCTGCTGTTGCTACTACAACAACAACTACTACTACTATTACTACGACTACTACTGATAGTACTACAACTACAGTTGTTGATGTATATCTGTTGTCAGGGTCGCGGTGACACGTCCGGTGGCTGTCAGTGTCGAGTGAAGGGTCGTCTCTGTCATCCTAAGTGTGGCAACTGTCATTGATACGCTCTAGCAAAGCCAGACTTAGGCTGCGTTCACATAGACACAAGTACGAGTCCGGCACTGGCCGGGTACCCGACGTGTATTTCAATGGTGGTGCAGTGGCCATTCACATGCGCACGAGTATGAATTACCTGCAAATTTCACTCGTATGAGTAGTTTCTGTGCAGGTCGTGTTTTTATCCAACCCGTGCAAAGTAAACTACCCATAAATAGCAACAGTGCAATTTATAGAAGCTGTGGTGCGTATTTGATGTCAGAAGTAACGTCATTGTAAAACCATTCGTTGTTAGAGGTGTGCGATTATTAGGAGTAGTAACTTTGTAGTGAAATATTGTTGTTTTACTCGCGAAGCATTTCCTCGATACGATTTCATTCAATATGGCCGACAGGCGATGAGTTATGTTCTTGTACAAGTGACTGTTAACACTCCAGTTGTACGAATGAAGCTTCTATGAGCCACGCCATTGAAATACACGACAGGTACCCGGACAGTGCCGGACTCGTACTCATGTCGATGTGAACGCAGCCCTAGACCACTGCTCACTTTGCTGGAGGATGTCATTGGCAGTTGCTACATTTGGGATGACAGAGAAAGGTCGTAAGGTCGTCCCTGTCATCCCAAGTGTGGTAACTACCACTCATACGCTCCAGCAAAGCCAAACTTAGACCACTGCTCGCAATATTTTGTTGTTGTTTAAAATGACATAGTTAGACATCCGGTCCAAGGCTAAGCTTTCGGTTGTCTTATATCTCTGTTAGATCTCTCGTTCAGCACTTGCATGGTCGGCATGACTCAGAAATAGATATGACGTATAAATTAACCACTTTCATAGCATTTTGCCACTATAGCCAGCCGTAACTTAGTCCATAGCCAGCTAATAGTACCAGGGGCAGAAAATTGTAACGTTTTTAAAAATATAATTTTAGAAGATTTTTTGGTTTATAGTGTTCAAAAAGAAGGTAACTTAGTTTATAACCAGCTGTAGCTCCTGTTGCAGGGATGAAAAAATTTAGGTTTTTAAAAAATACTTTTTAAAGGTTTTTTAGGCTTTTGTGTACAGAGAAAATGAGACACTGGTTTTAAGGCATTGAAAAAAACAACTGTTCTCTACGCATTCTTTGTGTCACATAATTTTTGTTGAGTGAATGACGTGACTTCAGAACTCAAAGAAATCACAATTAAATTATAAAATTAAATTTGATGTGTGTTATAAATTGCACAGTAAATAATAATACCTAAAAGACCTAAAAAAATTTTGGACTTTAGAGGTCTCTTAGGTTTAAGAAACCTTTAAAACTAGGTTTTTTAAAACTAATTTTCTGTCCCTGCCAGGAACCTTTGTAGGCCGGGGGATGATGGGTTTAAATGGGCCTATTGAATAGTGTGGGTTTGGGGGTTGTGGTCTGGGTGCTCCTTTTCCCATCGGGGAAGGGTCTGCCACGGGGGGGGCACTTTGGGGTTGTGAATGAACTTTTGTTTGTGTTGCATGTTTTTACTAGCAAACGTGCTTGCTAATGTAATGCTTGTAATGCATAGAAAATCAGGCACCCCGGCAAATTACGAAAACACAGCGATCAAGTTTTATAATAATTTTGTTGGGTAAGCCCACTAAAAGCCTTCAACAAACATAATCATATTTTAGTTCTGGTAATTAGTCCGCTTGGAAGCGGTAGCTTTCGGAGTGGACTTATGTTTTACCCATAGATGTTAAAAACATTCATTTGCAAATGAAAAAAACATAAAAACATGTTTTTATACTTTTATAAAAACATTATAACAAACATTAAACTGCAGATGATTCCAATCGCTACTTTTTACTTTGGGCACTTTTTATCACACTCACACGGTAGTGTGACCTTCAAAGTATATGGGAAAATGCAAACTTTGACCCTCAGCCAACCAAAAACCCCTGAACCGATCGTCACCAAA
>Ga0209671_1004633_pt1 | contig 13697 bp, 9 predicted proteins | sample WorMetHERISLAND2_2_FD_187401 | JGI IMG/M metagenome (GOLD analysis project Ga0209671, IMG submission 187401) | Marine gutless worms symbiont microbial communities from Max Planck institute for Marine Microbiology, Germany - Olavius geniculatus... | ecosystem: Host-associated > Annelida >... | reverse complement strand
TATTAATTTAGCGTGAACACCCCAATTTTCAGCTAAACTACTGAACCGGAACTGCTATAGGCTTTCGCGCGTTTCGTGAGCATTAGCTCAAATTTCTTGTTAATTTAACCTTCACTTTATGTGCTAAAGTTGCAGTGCACTCATAGACAAAATCTGAATGGTGAACAGGGGTACTTAATGTTACATTATGACATAATCAGGATTCAGCAGTCAGCATGTCTGCTATCACAGAGATTAAGGTGTGTAATACTAATGTGCCAGCCACAGTAAATCTGAATGACAAGCCTGGTTAGTTTAATCTTTAAAAATTCTGCACATATCCTATCCCAAGCTTACACAACAACTCAAGATATGAAACACCACAACTGTTGAATCATACTTTAAAAACACTAAAAGCAAATTCAAGATTTTAACACACAAAAAATATGACGAGCAGAGCCACAAATATTCTGCAAGTACTCCATGCAGAAAATTCAAAGTACACTGCCAACGATAACTGTGCTGTAAGGACAAAAAATGTAAGGTAAAGGTAAAGGTGCCATACCCCAGAGGGGCATAGGCGGGGTGCTCTTCTCCCTTTCTTAGGCCTATGAGCCCGTAGGTGGGTAGACCAGTGAGTCCGTGATCCATGGCCAGTGCGACGCCAGACCTACGGTTACCTTCCCAGCCGTGGAGCATCACCGGCTAAAGCATCGCCCTTTGGCCAGTACCAAATTATACTGCTTGGTTAACAGAGGCACATGTGTGTGAACAACTTGCCCAAGACTGTTAACTGACAGTGCCTGACTCAGAGTCGATCCTGGGACCTTTTGGTCACCAGTCCAGCCCGTTACTGTTACACCACCAAGCCACACACAAAAAATGTGCAACAAGAACAAATAACATTTTATAAGTTCTACCTTCTTCAGATGGAATATTGGCAAAAGCAGACTGCTGTATGGGCCAAGCACCCCATGCACCGTGTCCAGCCCACATCGTCACCTAACAAAACATCAGTCCAGTCAACATAAGATTTAATCAACAGCATCTCACTTTTAAACACTTTTCTATAAAAAAAAGATGATACAGTCTAAATTATGTATAAAATATCTAGTTTCAAAAAATTAACTTAACCAGTAAGGAGAAAAATGGGAATACTGGTACACTAAAATTAAAACTAAAAGTATACGTATAATATGTATTATGGATGTGAAGAGTGAAAAGTTAAAACGCTACATCCTAAAACTTGATCAGAAGTGACACGGCTAAGCATTAGGCTAGCTCATGCTAGCACACCCCACCCCTAATAGTGAACAATTCAACAATGACATCAGTTCTGACGCCAAATATGCCTCAATGCTTGCATAAATTAAATTAATGCTATCTGCATGTTGTTTACTTTATACTGGTTAGAAAGTGCTCGTACGAGTAAAATTCATGAGTAACCAGTCTCAATGTGAACGGCTGCCACTGAAAGGATGATGGTAAAAAGTGAATCAGCAAATGTCCAGATCTGCAGATATCGCAAGGGCTAGGGTTAACATCAAGGTTGAGGATTTAGGGATAGAGTTAGGGTTAGGAATAAGGTTAGAAGATGGTAAAACTAATAAATTACAGCTTAATTACAGCATAAGCTGTTGCAACATCCGCAAATCTGCACATCCGCTATCTGCTTTTTCCCGTAGCCCCACAGAAATACATGCATCTAGTGCTGCCAAGGTGTTAGTTTTTTAATGGCATTAATGCATGCGTTAATTTTTTTTAATACATTCCTATATGCATTAATTAGAGTATCATTATATTGCAGTGCTGAAGTTGTAGGAGGACTACATTGAAAGAGTGATTGGAATGATGACCGACGATCTCGTGGTTGTCGCAGGAACATGAAAGCAGTAGTACCGGTAGTGACAAAACGGCAACAAAATCATTTTTAATTATGTGAAACCAATGCACCCAAAGGCTGTGTGGCGCAAAACTATTACATGAATGTTATTCGATCGTCAAATAACCGCAGTTAAATGTAATATTGGTACTCCCGCTTCACAGAATTTAGTAAATTTACGTATGTGCGTTAATTTTTTGAAGCCTGTTAATTGCTGTAACTCATTAATTCTTTAGCGTGTTAACATGTTAAGTTAACACGTTAATTCAACAGCCCTGATGCATACTGATGTTTATTAGAACCCGTATGTTGGTACTGGTACTCAAACTCGCCCTCGTGTCTCTGTGAATGCACCCAAACCTTAAGTCCACAAACAATGAGTCTGTTTTGTAATAAAAATGTGTGTACAGACAACTACGTCTTGTAATGTGTCGTGTATTTAGGTGTCTGGCTTTTTCGCCCCTTTGCCGGTTCGCCCCCTGGCTTGTTCACCCCCTGGCTCTTTCGCCCCCTGGCTCGTTCAATCCCTGGCTGATTCGTCCCCTGGCTTGTTTGCCCTCTGGCTTGTTCGCCCCCTCACCTTGGATGTTTTGCCCCCGTTGAATACCGATAATTTGACATTGAGGTTTAGACAGTTTATGCATGATGATGAGAATAAACAATTGTGTGGATGTTTAATGCTTTGTTTAATTCTGAAATAAAATCATTAAACCTACACATGTATTTTATTATACAGAGTTTTAGTACGCTTTCTCACCTTAGAATGTTTGCAATAATGTCTGACGCTGTCTATAGATAGGCGTTCGTCAAGCGGTTATTAGGCCTAGACCCAAGTATACATGTAAGAATTCATTTCAAAGGAAGCTTGACTATGACACATAAACCAAGTTTTAAGCATTCTATAGGTATAGGCTACATAATAGTTGCGCCGCTGCAATGAAACCAAAGATTACTGACTTTGTGAACACTGATCAATTTCTCAGTTTGTCAAAACGTTAATTGAAGTAACTATTAATCAGTGACGTGACGCTAACTTGTTCGTTGCCTTTCTGTCAATTGAAACACAAGCCTCAATAATGAATCACTGGTATATTCAACGGGGGGTGCGAACAAGCCAGGGGGCGAACCGGCAAAGAGGCGAAAAAGCCATAATTCTGTATTTACAATACACATTAGAAAACATCGCTGTTCGTAAACAAATGCATTCGGTATGAATAGCCAGCACAACATTATCCAATATAAAAGTACAGGTTACAAAAAATCCTTACCTAGCGATCTATACTTTTACTCAGAACCAGCTCAGGACAATCACACCAAAAATTACGCGATTCTTTTGACTCGTAACGAGTGATATTTCGGTCACAGCTACGCGTATTAGGCAGTTCGCCCGAGCATCCCCGAATATCATACCAATGGCAATTATGTATAGTAGGTTAAAAAAAACTACTCTGTACTGTGTGATTATCAACTTTTATCTCATCATTTCTCAACTTTCATCCACGTACAATGGCCGCCATTAACGACAGAATAAATAAGTAAATGGAATTATGGAATGGACATGACATGATAGATACTGGTCAAGATGGGCGCAGGTGTGAACGTCATTCTCTAATTTCTCTTCTTCCTTCGCGTTGAGTAGGCCTATGCTGAACAGCTGAAATGACGCCACTGATAATACTCAGTAGTCAGTACTCAATGTGAGTTCTTTACTATGCAGCGCTTTGCAACTTTTGCCCATCCATCTGTTTCTCTGCATAGGAAGACCAGAATTGATGTGAACTGCCACATTTCAGCGCAATTGTCACAAGTAAAGTGTAAAGGTCATGGGACGTTAATGATCTTGCAGAAGATGACACATGTATCGGGTAAATGTTTACTTTCGGCTAATGGTTGTCCCTCTCGCAAGCACGTGCATACACCAGTCACATGCAATGCAGTCGACTGCGAGTGGTTACGCTGATGAGCTGTGAGTGAGCACTAGCCGGACGACCGCGGACCTCATACATGTCGGCACATGACCTGGCGACGTCTTCAGCAGTTGTAACAACAGCTATTTTGTGAGCTGTTATTTAAAGTGAGCAAATTTTGCAGCTGGTTTCTATACGTAGATTACAAAGATTGATTAGATCGTCTTAGTCATTGCTAGTTATTGCCATTGTGCAGCGTGTAAAATATGGATCAAAGCAGAGTTTGTGATTGCCCTGGACTGCTTTACTGCTCTGACACACATTATCATTATTATCGTCGTGTTCGTTTATTGCAACTTATTATAAATTACCCGTTTCATTTTCATCGTGTTCTAGATTATACAAGCGGACAGGTCGCTACGCTCCCTGTCCACTTGATCTTTGCCATGGTATCGGCCTGCGGCCTCCAGTTTTCGGCCCTCCGAATCGAGCCTCAACTCGGCCTGCGGCCTCGATACACATCGCTGCAGCGTAGCCGCTAGCGATAAGACGCACTTTACTCAGGCGCAACCAGCTTATAGTCATTATTGTGAAAGCACGTCTTCCAACTTTTGAGTCTACAGAACAATAATTGCCCGTCGTGTGATGGTTGCCCGGACCTTTGGACCCAATCATGTTGCTGGACCAATTGAATTTCAATCTGAACGATGATCTACTGTGTATCTGTTGGTTTGAAAAACTATAACTTTACAAAATAATTTCTGAAAAATTTCTGGGAAAATTTTTATTATAACGTTAACTCTCTAGTAAGATGCAAAATATTATTTTTGCCATATGATCATTAAATTTCCGGGGCTGCAGACTTAAATCCTACTCTTATCTTTTAGGTTTGTAAGCTGATCACGTGATCGTCATGATAGAACTTTTACTCACCAAAACAAAGTTCAAAGTATATATGGTACATCTATATACGAGGTACAACAAGACCAATACATCAACATATTAAAACCATCTGTGGGCATACCCGGTATGCCAGCTAGGAGCGTTACAAATAAAATTAATCAAGCTTGCAAACAGCACAATACTAATATGACTGACACGGTAGATGGACGCAAATCATAAATCACGTCGCTGAAAACGTCACATTGTTTCATACCATCAGAGACTGCGACGTGATTCTCAATGAAACAATAGGCCCTAATAAACAACAGCCATATGAGATATAATGAAGAATAGTAATCTACGTTACCCATACAATTAGAGTAGTGTTTAACTGCCATGCAGCCCCCTTTCACTTGAATTCATTCTAAATTTATTTACTCAAAATTTATTCACCCAGCCACGTGAAAAGATGCATACATTTTTTGTTTACAGTAAGTTATTATGTAACTATTATCTACTACATTCTACATACGTACATACACGTGGTCTATACTTCACATACGTTCGACAAAAAGTTCAAAATTAACCCATTTGACAGACCAGTACTACAAACTGACAGTACCTAGCAAGTGGCCTTGGCCTACAGAGTCTGCAAAATACATGTATTTTTCTATTCTCGCTGTTTACTTCAGCTACTTCTCATTTATTATCTCCGCCAAGGTGAAGGAAATGAACATTGGAGGAGATTAGGAGATTGGTCATTCTGTCCGTCGTTCTGTGTGTGTGTGTGTGTGTGTGTGTGTGTGTACATGATGATTCATAATAGCACTGACGTCATTGTGCCAACAGCACAAGCAGCAACGCCGGCTATTACTTTTCCCTCCCTTTCATCTGCCGCAAAGCGGCTCTTCCTTCTCCCTCCCCTTTCCTTGTTGTATCGCGTATTTGTAGGCGTTTTTGTATTTGTCGGTGTAGTAGCAGTAGGCCTAATAGTAATGTTTAAATCACTTCACTTGGCGGAGATATGCACTCTCACGAGCGCCTTCTAGTTTTCTATTTGATTCCATGCTAATACATTGCACGGTAAACTAAACTAAGTATAAACATATCGTATCATAAACCTTATCAAATTATCAAATCGCAAAATCGCTGGCAAGAAATATAGGCCTACACGACAGATAAACAACAACAAACGAACGACAACAATAACGATAACAACAGCAGCGTCGTGGATTATTAGTTATGTTCCTTTCATGGCTGTCATTTGACGAATAAAGGTGTATATTAACCCATTTATGCCTATGATCCCATATATGGGACACCTAATTTGACAGTAAATGATAAAATAATTTGGGCACTAATGGGTTAATAAAAAGACCAAACAAAAGGTTGCAATTTTCCAAAGGGTAAGTGCATATTTCCGACAAAGCAGATATGGACAGAGAAAATATGGATACTCAGAATTTTGGTGTTTGCCTCTGAATATTCCCTCCATTAAAATATTCTACTTCGTAGCCTCAAATTCTCTATTTTAGAACATTTTCCCACAAAAGGAAAATTTGCCGGTAGACTAAAATTTAGAAAGGGGTAATCAGTTCTTTGTCACGACGCCACTGGTACAATCTGATTATAATCAATATCCAAACATTAGTTCACTACTGTTGATAAAATACGCGATTGTCGATATCAAGCATGATTGGCATGTCAATATTTCCTGACAGCAGTGTTGTACAGTGTTTATCTTTTCAGCCAATTTAGTTTACAAGTTCTAGAAGTTGAATTAAGCCACTGCGGGCCAGTTCAATGCATAGATGTAAAAAAACGTTCCAGACAAAATTTTTAAAAACGTTAAAAACGTAAAAAACGTGGCAATAATAAAAAAAACGTTTAAAACGTTGACAAAAAACGTTAGCCTTAATTTGTTCGATTTTTTGCCTAAAACTTAATGCTGTAATTGCAGTACAGCTAGAACTAAAGAAAGAGATAAAATTTTATTCAATTTCAATTCAACCGTGTAGTCGCAAGACCACATGTCACTAGACTAAGTAAGTAAACTACCACCACTATAGCCTATTAATTCGTTTGTGTGGCTTTAAAAGCCCTTCTCGACGTTCTCGGTAGAATTTTCAAATTTTAATAAACGTTTTTAAAAAATAAAAATCGTTGAGAAAAAAAACGTTAAAAACGTAAAAACGTGGCAAGAATAAAAAAGAGTAAAAAACGTTTTTACATCTATGGATCAATGCAATTCTAATCACAGACTCGCCAGCAAAGTGATGTTTTAGTTAGTGACAAAAGATACGTAGATACGAATGTGGCCTCGAGACCATGGTCACGGTCACAAGATTGAAAATGATTGCATTCTTTTTTAACTTAATTTGGTCTTGCTGTAACACTTTTGTTCTGATCGAGTCTCATTAATTCATAACATAGTTATTTTACGATCACGTGCGACTGATGCACCTCTGGGCATAAAACACAACAGACTACAACGTAGACTACAAGTAATTTGAGCTAAGCTCACGTGACGCGCGATAGCAGCGGTGCTGTCACTTTGACAATCAGTGTAGCCCTACAGCAATAAGATATTAATACATCTAGAAAGAGTACTTAAATTTGAGGCCTCAATATGGAAGACTCCTTGAATTTAAGAGATCAAAACTAGTTTCTTAAAAATGTACGTTATATGCTAAAAATGTCATAAGCAGGTTGTCCAGGTCCATCTCCAGCCATTTTGGCGCAGTTCACTTTTAAAATGTGTGTTGCAGCCGGAAATCGCAAAAAAAATTCGCTAAAACCCCTATTTTGAAAGTTCAAGATCATTCAAGGCCATCGACATTGACATCAATAAAAAGCTTGTCACTACTGCTTGTTATGATAAGCAGCACGTCTGTGCCTATCTGCAACCGTTTTCACGCTACACGACGTAATTGTGGTAAAATAACCAATTTTGAGGGGGGTAGCTATATTTGATGCCCGCCTGCGCCGGCCTCCTTGAACCTAGGAGGTCGTGACTTGGACTGCTAAAATCTACGTTTAATGCTGAAAATTTTCTATGTAGGTTGTCTTGGTCTACCTCCAGCCATTTTGTCGCAATTTGGTGTTGAAATGTGCGCTGCATGCAAAATTTACGAAAAATTCACTAAAATTTCAAGGTCATCGATGCTGATAAATCTAAAAAGCCTGTCACCAATGCTTGTTATGATATGCAGCATGTCTGTACCTATTTGCAACCGTTTTCACACTATATGAGCAAATAACGGCAAAATAACGTCTTTTTAAGGAGGTACCCCTTTTTGACGCCCTCGTTTGAGAGGAACCTCCGCACCCACGGGCACGAAATTTTGTCACAATAAACTAAATTCTTGGGGCAGCACACACTGTAGATCTCGTGATAGCTTGCGTCGTTTTGACACAATACCGCAGTGTGAATAGACGGACGGACGGACGCCTAGACGATGGCTAAGACGAGCGAAGCATTCTGCTATCGCGCGTAAAAATTATCCAAATTACTACCGTATAGTTAGTCTATTAGAAGAACAACAGTCAACACACGGGTTTCAAGTGTGACAAAAACAAAAGTTATATATATATATATATATATATATATATACATTTCGGCTGAATTATTCTTACAGTACACTCGATATACATAACAAGTTTTCAGAGCTGACCCGATACTGGGTGTCATATATAGTTCTAATCATAACGAGATCAATTCATTGACGGCAACATGCACCTCAGAACTTTTCGGACGAATGTAGGCTATGCCAGTGGCGTAGCCAGGATCTAGTTTTAGTGGGGGCAAGGGGTGGGAAAGGTGTCTGGGGAGAGGGCTGTGCGACTACGCAGAAAATTTCCGGATTTTTGTGTGTGTGAAAATGACGTGTATTGGTGCACTTTTGGCACTAATTTGAGTAACTGAGTAGGCTCCTAGGGGGAGGGAGAACGTGCCCCTAGCGCCCCCTATGGCTACGCCAGTGGGCTATGCTAGAACACACGGTACTGCGTATCCATCAAATACAACTGAAGCTACCTCTGGCAGGCTAACAACCGAATTTTTCAGCCTTCATTAAAAGGTAGGTCAGTTATACTGTGAAGGGGCTAAAGCCAGGCCCTGACTTCCTCCCCCTCCTCCCCTCCCCCGACAAATACGTCATCGTCAGCATATGAATTACAGTGTCGTTTAGTTCAGATTTTCGTAACGCATCAACAATAACCTCACTATCCCATAGCCATGATTATCTCTGAAAATGCTGTACCAACATATGAGTGACGTACTTGGAGGGAGACATGAACGATAAGAAAAACGTCAAACGACACGACAGATCAGCGTGGAGAACGGAATGCTTGAGCTGGACGTACACATGTACACAAAGACAACAGAAGACTGTAGTATGCTTGCAAGTAGTGCACTGGGGTTCAGCTTCAAGCCATCTGCTCATACTTGGCTCGGTTGATGTTCCTTGCCAAGCAGCAAGCCAGCACCGCTCCCAACAACTGCAATGCATCATCAACAATCACTCTAGACGTCGGCACTAGTATCAGAATATTTGGACCAGGCCACATCAACTAGCGTCATCGCGTATTATGCGGTCGTCCCCATCGGCTGCATTATAGGTCTTGTCTGTCCGCCCATCCGTCTGTCCGTCAGACTCCTACAAGCTCCTAATTCAAAAAGTAAAAAAATATAGAACAGGAAACCCAGCTGTCGCTAGGATAGCCGACCGTACTGGTTGTAAGTGACCTTGAAGGCCATGCAAAATCGATGATTTCCATCTTATCTGAAAGGGTGTATCCCACTTTCTGTTTGTGATTAATAGTAAACTTGGCTCTATCCTTCGCCGTTTCCGAGATTTTGGCCAGCTGAAACTTTCACTGAAAATTGCAGCCAAACCGCTGCATATGGAGACACGGTTACTATTGATCGACAGCCTATAGGAAGTCGTCAGCGCCCTATCCGATGGTACCATCGCCGACCCCCTATGACTTACGGTTTAACCACAATACATCCGTGACAGACAAACGAACAGACAGACGACGACAACCATGCCGGTAGCTCGACCGTTACTTAAGTACGGTCGGCTGAAAACCAAAATCAGTGTGAACGTTTCCGGCAATCCCAAGGCCGAAGTAGCTGACGTGAACGGACGTACGGCCCATATTATGATGGCACTAGGCCGAAATCTTCGCCTGTCAAGATAAGCATCAACAGTGGTCATTATCAATGTGAAACTTGGTAAGCTGGAGACTGAAACACTTTTGCCTTTTTTAAAAGTTGCGACTAAAAGTTAACTTGATCCTTAGCTGTGTGTCTATTGTCCAGCTTCAACGGAAACTGTGTGATAGCCACACTGCCGTGGCACTACAGTTTAATAAACGAATGCAACATAAACGTGACGAATCCGTAGAGGCAGCATTGCTTTGGTTTTTATACAATTCTAACAATAATATACTACAAAGGTGATAAAGTCACCCACCTGTAAGAAACAGAAGCCAATAGCGATGCCCCCAATCATCAGAAAGTTGCTTTCCATAAATGACGACAGCTTGGAAAAACAGCCCTACAATGCATACGACGTCTCTTCATTGCTATAGCTAACTCTAAAAAACGTTATCATTTATAGGACACAGTTCCGGAGTCCAGCAAATAAAAATGAAGTTAAAGAGTTCTAAGTGCATGAAAGACGAAACCAACTCGCTGAAGGTTGCGTATATGGGCAGACTGGTTAAAGGTTAAAAGCTACGAGTGTAGCTCTTTATGGAAGATCCATCACAAAGCCATGAAGAGTCACCTGCCATATGGAGTCATGCACATTTATGACATCTGTCACGGTGCCACCCGACAGTCGACACCGATGAACGCGCCCTGCTCCCACTTTAATCCCAGCCAGACAGCCGGTACTCAATTTACCTACCCCAAGGGATAGAAGGCTGAGTTGACCCAGATGGGTTTACCTGTCCACAGACAGTCACCAATCCAAGTAGTAACCACTTGATAGAAACCTGATTGGGAGTCAAACCAACGACCTATCGATCATGAGTCCGACACCCTATATCATTACGCCATCAAGTCGCCAGTGAGAGTCAAAAACATAATACCCCGTTTACACGATCGAGCCGACATCGAGCAGACGTCGAGCAACAGCACGGGTATTTTGCATACATTTGCTCAACGTTTGCTCGATGTTTGCTCGATCGTGTAAACGGGACATAACGCTTCTGCCCAACAGTCCACTTCACCCACGAAGACCTTCGTTATCATACAGAACATTACCATGAGGCCTACCATTGTCATTACCAGATTCATCACAGTAATCATACAGACCGTCGTGTAGATGTCGTCGGTTCCCGTGTTGACACAGTCCGTCGCGGCGATGGTGTGATTGCAGCAGCTCAGAGGAACCGACTGACTGGCTCCAGAGCCCGACCAGTCGATCTCATACCAGTCCGCATAGCTCGCACTCCCACAGCATTCCAACTGCAGATTACCCACAAACACCCATGCGTTACAGTTACTGTCAAAATCGGCACAATTTGGGTAGGGGGTGGCGAAGATGTGTGCAAATTAGACAAAAAGCTATTAAACGCACTAATACGCAAGTTTGGCACTTATTCTAGACAAAGTTTGGAGAATGTTGACACCCCATAAGTTATATAACATGCCTTCCTAATCATTGACCATCGCTGAGTTATCTACGCTTAATAATAGCGCTGTTTTTGGCACAACCTGTATAGAATAACCTAACGTAGTATGGACGTTCCCCAGAGCTGGCGTACAGGTGTGCCGATTTTCATCTCAAAAGGCTTTCACGGTTAGGGCTGCAACAATGTTGTGGGCAGGTAATCGTAGCTAGTCGGACGACCACATATCATGTCGGCACTGGGCTGATATCTTTGCTCGTTCCTTCACTGTGATCAGATGCTCGACACTAAAAATGATGACAGGCACTGCAGCCAGCTGGGTCTACCACGCGAACAACATAAGAGAACATTAGGGACATAGAATAGGCCCCCTAAATCCAAAAAACATAGGAGTTCACAGAGGTAGTCAATCCATTTTCCCGACTTTCGTCGGAAACTCTGTTTGCACAATGCACTCAAAATATCAGTCATTTTTACGCGCGATAGCAGAATGCTTTGTGTGTCTTGGCCAAGGCCTGGGTGTCTGTCCGTCTGTCTGACACATTCGTGATCTGTATCAAAACGGCGCAAGCTAAAATCATGAAATCTCCACTGTATAGGCTGCCCCAAGGACTCTAGTTTTTCAGGACAAAATTTCGTGCCCCTGGGTGCGGGGTTTCCCCTCGAATAAAGGCATCAAAAAGAGGTACCCCCTAAAAACGTTACTTTGCCGTTATTGGCTCATTTACTGTGAAAACGGTTGCAGATAGGTACAGACATGCTGCTAATCGTAGCAAGCACTGGTGACAGGCTTTTTAGATGTATCAACATCGTTGACCTTAAATGACCTTGAACCCAACAAAAAGGGGTTTTGAGTAAACTTTTTTGCAATTTTTGGATGGAGCGCACACTTTAACACTGAATTGCGGCGAAAGGGCTGGAGATATAGAGCACGACAACTTGCATATCAAATTTTCAGCACTAAACGTAGATTTCAACAGAATAAGTCCCGACCCCCGACAAGGAGAGCGTCAAAGACGGCTACCCCCCTAAAAAGTAATTATTTTACCGCTATTGGCTTGTGTAGCATGAAAACGGTTGCAGATAGATAGAGCCATGCTACTTATCATAACAAGCAGTAGTGACAAGCTTTTTATTGGTGTCAACGTCCATGACCTTGAATGATTTTGAGCCTCCAAAATAAGAGGTTTTAGTAAATTTTTTGGTGATTTCCGGCTGCGTCAGACATTTTAATAATGAATTGCACCGAAATGGCTGGAGTGGACCTGGACAACCTGCGTATGACATTTTTAGCACAGAACGTACATTTTTAAAAATCTAAGTTTCGTTCTTTTAAATTCAAAAAGTCTTCCATATGAAGGCCTCAAATTTAAGTACTCTTTCAAGACGCATTAATATCTTATTGCTGTACATTGATTGCTGAGAAAGAGAATGAGTGAGAAAGAGCAGGAACGTCAAGGGCCACAGCGGGGCCGGCCCGGGGAAACATTCTCGCGGGGCCCCTCTATGGAGAAAATTCTTTGGAATTTTCTTTTAACATGGCACATTCTGGTGTACGGTACTTTATATTTTTAGCAACAAAGGGCCCCCCAAACATCGCGGGACCCGGGGTAACTTATACCCTTACCCTCTTCCCCTCCCCCTTTCGACGAGTCTGATAGAGAGACCCAGACATACAGCTGATTGTATTCCGTCGACGGCGTCTTTCTTGTTCTTTTTGGTGGCGTCCGCATAACTGTGCATCGCATCCGCCAGTCCGCTCTTGAAACCGTCCGACAACTGCAATACACACCACAGGCCATACATAATAACAATAATATCTTTAATAATAACGCAAATTTTTCCCGGTTGCTCTTTCTTTGGGTCATCAAGCTATAGGCCTAAAACTGGTAAAAATCGGGAAATGGATTACCGAATACCGATATCACTGAGGACCGCAGAAAAAAACATTCTTGTTTCAGGGGCTTTCCATGGCTCTACAAGCGGTAAACGCAGTTTCATTCTTAGGCACTTTTCCATCCGATAGGTCCACCGTTGCAGTTATTGACACGCCATTATTTTTCTTCTCTTGGGAATTGAGTACTGAGGGATTAAAAATCAGGCTTGTGGAGTACTCATCAAGCCATAATAATAATAGGCCTGATAATAACAATCTAAAATAATTTAGCACACCACACTTACGCCAGTCGGTATACTTATATAGGAATATCGTATAACCGTAGACTTTTATTATGTTGTGCACTGGCACCAGTGGCAGATTCAAAAGGGGGAGGGGGCGGCCGCCCCCCCATTGACCGGATGCATCTTAAAACAGGCGAAAATTTTGCATGAAAATGCACTAATTTTTACTTTTTTTGCATAAAAATTTCAAACATTTTCTGGAGAAGGGGCAAATCCCCCTC
>Ga0209671_1004632_pt1 | contig 13698 bp, 14 predicted proteins | sample WorMetHERISLAND2_2_FD_187401 | JGI IMG/M metagenome (GOLD analysis project Ga0209671, IMG submission 187401) | Marine gutless worms symbiont microbial communities from Max Planck institute for Marine Microbiology, Germany - Olavius geniculatus... | ecosystem: Host-associated > Annelida >... | reverse complement strand
TGACAGCCCCAACAATAGACATTTTTAAATCTTTGCTTATGAAGCTTGAACTGCCTATAGTTTGATTGTGTTAGGTATTAGCTTTATTTGTATTTGTTCTATGTATTGCCTATTTTTCTTATTTTTTTTCAGGGCACATATTGGAGGCTTGCCCTTTGTGTCCTTTATCAGACCACATGCACTGCGTTATTGATTTTATGTTTGTAACTTTGTCTGGTATGAATTAAATGATTGATGATTGATAAAATGATTGATAGTACGTCTCGAAACTGTCTCGAGACCGAGACGTCTCGACCGAGACCATATCCCTGGGTCTGTCCATTTATGGGCTCAACGGCCAATGTCTGGAAGATCAGCACTCCACCCAAGCCCTTCATGGTACCTCCACTGATGTGTGTCCGTGCTGTGCTGTGTAGGCAATGTTCTTCGTTGATCGTCCTGTACATGGTCGAGTCAAACAGCCTGCCAGCAGTCGCCGCTCAGCTCCCCGCACTGTGCAAACTCTGCCGTCAATCGTCAGTCCTCGCGTCTGCTGAATCAAGCACCCAATAGCCGTCAATATGTCGTCCATTCCTTCCTGTTACCTCCCTTTCACCCAGTATGTCAGAGGTACTGATTGTCTGGGGTAAGAGGGAAGACAGTCAGAACTGTTTTGCGCTGTGTTGTGAACCACAGTTAAACCTGTCTACAGCCAGTCAGTGACACACAACGAGCCAGCATACTGGGTTTTTTTGTATGTTTGTTTTAACTGTGATCTGTTTTTGTTTGTTTTGAGGTTTTGGGGGGTGCGGTATTTTTCTGTTGTTTTTTTCTTTTTCAGTACTAGCATAATTGATTTCCCTTGCTCACTCGTTTTTTCTTTTTTGCTGATCTGAAATTTGAAACTTTACAACACTGTTGTCTTTGACAATGTTGGCTCTTGCAACATTTGGCCATCTTACGTCAAGTAATCGCAGTATTAATGAGTTTTCCTGCATAGTATAAAAGTATTGTGCACTGTGTCGCAAAAAAGCATCCTCGACATTTTGGATTGTAACTTGAAAACCGATCACTAGATTTTGATAATTTTTGGCAGGAATATTCTCGACACAAGTTGTCATCAAATGGCCATTTAGTTTTTCACCTTACCCAACGTTTGTTTCTGCACTACCTGGGGAAACACAGCCAGCGAAATATCACTTTTTTATCCAATACCATATGATTGCTTAATTAACATAAAGCGTAAAAACACATTTTGTTAACATTTCTGACACTGTGGCTGACATTTCATTCAGTTGTCCATTTTTCAACTGCCTGTAGTAAAATTGCTTGAAGTGTTGGCCCACTTTGCGAACACATGCATGGAGACACTTTCTCTATTTATTGACAGCAACTAAACGGTCATTTGATGGCAAGTTGTGTCAGGACTATTGGTACCAAAAATTATTAAAATCTGTTAACTGGTTTTCAATTTACAGTCAAAAATGTCGGGGATGTTTTTTGGTCTCAGTGTAATAATTATGATAATTGTGCTTTCGGGTGTTTTTAAAAATTTTAGTCCACGCCTATACAACGACTGATTTTTTGAAAATGTTGGTCAATGTGGCAGTTGCTGTTCCAATAATCACAGTATTATTTGCCGTTACAGTATTATTTTGATTATTGTGATAATTAGTGCTTCTTTAGCCTTTCGTTTGTTGTTGCTAGGCCCATAATTTATGACTACACATTCGTGATAATCAATTCACTAAAGGCAATGTGGCAGCCAGTTATAGTGACGTTCTATAGTTAATACTAAAGTGAACAACAGTTTATCAGGCAATTATAAAGAGTCTGCTGGCTGGTATAATGCTAAAGATTTTGAGATGTCTTACAATTTATGTTCTGTATGTAAATACTGAAAAAATACGTTATCTCGTTGTTTTGCTTGAAGGCCATGTTGGTCAATGCAACATAAAACTTGTCTTTTGATAATTTTGCGACTGACTAGCTTCACAAAGCAGTTTGACTGTATACCCGCTCCCCTCTGATAGACAACATCTATTCAGTGATGATTGGAGGATAAAACTGTTGAGTGCTTTATTGTGTACATCAGCTATGCACAGTCACAAGTAAATACATTTGAGCAGTTGTTAATACGAGGTTAGTTTGCTAATTTTGGTTTTGGGTTTCATGCACCGTTTGCCTGTCTTTTCTTAACTAGAGTCAGCTTGTTTGTTTTGTAATTAGTTATTTAATTGCGTTTTATTTTGTGCTATTATTGTGAGATTGGTTATTTGCTGAAAATGAAATTCCTGTTGTGTCAAATGGAAAGTTAAATTTTACTTACACTTATTATTAGTATGCTCTGTTACAGAATTATTTTAAGACCTTTAAACGAGTTAGTTTTAAAAGCAATGTACCTTGTTTTGTATTTGTAGAGGAAAGCAAAGTCTATATGATTTGGCTTTTGCTTTTTTCTGTTGCTTTAGACTTGCGTATAGACCATGATCATTTTGTTCTGCATTTGCCATTATGCAGGATTCATTGTGACTAATTGCTTTAGGAATTGTGTCGTAGTAAAGTGGCATGTGTATACAAGACAGTGTTATCAGTATTAGGCCTAAAGGCTAATGACATTTTATTAAGAAATAAATAAATGCAGTGCTACTTAGCTTCAGTAACGTATTTTCGACAGCAATTAACAAAATCCATAAACATTTTCTTTTTTAATTCAAGTTTGTGTTAGATGACTTTCCTTCTGTGTTCATCTTTTTGCCTCTGTCACGGCAAACTGTGAAACTTCATCACTGTAGGTTACAGTTAAACTACATATCGGTAGTATGTTCGTATAAATTAGCAAACAAAGACGCGGTGCCTTGTGCCGACATCTATGTCACCGTCCCTCCAGTTACCGAGGATAATAGGCCTAACGGCGCATGCGCTGTCGGTCGGCTTGACCATATGTTAGCATGTAAGCTGGATATGCGTCTTCTTGATCTTGACGTCAGATGACTTTGTTCGTTGACTTTTTGAACTACGAATTGGCACATTGATTACACCTTTTGTTTTCAAATTAAAAATCTTCACCAGACAAACGGGCAGGGAGACAAACGCGTGGGTGGGACACATAATGCGGCTTGATAAAACGGTCGCACAGTTGCACTTTATATCACATTGAATGCGACTAATCATCGCGCACGAATACAGCTATCTCGTCCAGCTGAACGGACTTGTTGCGTATCCACGTTCCGCCGGACAGACGCTCAGCGACACTTGGCTCACTGGCGAAGTAGTCCTTCCAGCGGATTGAAGGCGCGCCTGGCAGGTAAACGTCACGTGACTGGGCACCTTGGTGTAGGACAGGAGCGACGAGTAGACGGTCTCCCAGCAGAAACTGCGAGTCACATCTCAGAGCGACGTCATCGGTTGGCGCCAGCCACCATAGAGGACGAATGATGGGCCAGCCTGCAAACATTGCGAGATATCAGTCATTCGATCAGTCAGCTGAACCATGGTTATTGCTAGGTAACGGTTAAAGGGTTGTTTAATAATGTTCAATACAGAATAATAATTATAATAACAATGATGGTGATATTAACAACTTCAAGTGCTAGGACCGCCGCGAATAATTATGTCACCTGTGCAATAAAAGTGAGAGTTCAGTCTGCTATTATGACACTCGTGGATCCGTATCGCCACCAGCATCTGATCACCGTATGCGTGATGGTTCACTTCCACCGCTCCAAAACTTCATAAAAATCCGTTCACATTTTCAGTAATTTAGCAGACAGACGGATACACAGAGCAAAGGCAACCAACGTACATGTATAGGACTATGTACAGAGACTTTCGCATAACGAAACAAAGACACATGATTTCAGCATACGTGACAGCGAATTGGTCAGGGACCGACTCTTATGACCTCTGACCAGAAAGCCGAGAGAAATAATTTTGAAGTAGGTTTTACAGTAGTATGCGTTAGAAGCTGGTAGATGTGGTGTCTCTACCGTGTAGAACGGCGTCCTTGGCGGCGGCTTCGATCATGTCTCCGACTGCCGTTTGATGCAGGCGCGCGTACTTGCGAGCGATATCTACGGTGACGTTGTCGTACTGCCACGGCGCCAGGCTGAACTGCATCGCTGGCAGGAACGCCGCCAACTCTGTCCATCGCACGTACAGCTCCCGCTCCGGCAGACCACCCTTGCCACCACCGGTACCCTGGTCCAAGTCGTCCATGATGCCGTTGCCGCCGATCATGTCCGGTAGAACGAACGGGTAGCCGGAGATACCGAACGTCAGCGCCGTCGGGATGATGCTGCGCAGACCGTTGTCACGACCCCACGCCGAGTCCTTGTCCAGCATTCGAACGAACACCGGCAACTGCTGGCTGCGGAACCCTCCGCGTACCTGCCATTATATAGTAGAGACGCGTTCACACTATAGATCAGATTTTAAATCAGCATCTCCAACTTCACCATAATCCATTAAACAACAGTATACTGTATATGTCGAAAAACTAGCGCACCATTAGGCTATTGCAATTGCGCCTAGAGTGCGAAATATGGCCCCAACAAAATCGTCGTAAACACTGTTGCAGCTGATTCACCTCTGCGAGGCAAATTGTCGTTTTAAATTGCATGTAAATCCGTCTACGGAAATTTTTAGACGAATGGGTGAATGTGTGAAACAGACGGATTACTTAAGGGTCATAAACGACACTGTTCCGTTAGCAAAGCAGTAACTAGTAAGCGATAATTACTGTAAAATGCTAACAAGTTCTTAATTCGACTACAAAATTAAGACAACAATAGTTTATTATCAAACCAATCAATACAGCAGAATTGTGCGATATATTTTTTTTCCAAAATAAACATAATATTCGGCAAATCGTTTTAGTCATTAGCTGCACAAGTCAATAATTATTTGTCCTGCAGTGCGGCATTAACAGACACTGCTGGATAGGTCTCTACTGTACCTCGATCATTCGGTTAAAGCTGGCCGCCATGTTAACATAAAGCGTCGTGTAGTAGTTAATGTTGTCAAGCGGCTTGGCGGAGCGGAAACGCTTCGGTAGATACGACACTTCACCGGCGTCGAACTTGAACGAGTCGATACCGAACTGCTGACTGAACTGACGCAGCCGCTGAGTGAACCACGTCACCGCATCTGAGTTGGTGACATCCAACACTGCTCCACGACCCCGCCACCTGCAGCACTAACAGTTGAAGTAACGGACGGAAAGGTAAACTCGTGACGAAAAGCGCTCTGACGATCGGCAGCTGAGTGACGAGTTAACAACAGCTGGCTATTCATATACACGTACCACCGCTCCAATCAGCTACACAGGCTGTTATTCCATAGTCCGTAAGTCCGTAGTCCATTCCCGTCCCGCTAGAATAGGAGGCTGATTGGGCCTGAGCAGTCAGTGAGCTAGCATCTGACATTCTGACTCAGAGTCGAGGTTGCTTACGAATAAAATACTGAGATTCGAATCGCAAGCCGAAAGTTACGAGTCCTGAACTTTACTATTAGACCACTTAAGCTAATAGAAATCATAGCCGTTGATTTGCATTAATCTAAGGCCAACTTCCTACAGATCGCGTACGTGCAAGTACGCATATTTACAAAATCTTGTATCGTATATGGGTGTAAATTACCAACGCGTGAACGCTGGAGCCGGTGTCAACGTTCGTGACGAGCTGTTATCGAGCAGCCAGAATTTCTTCGCCTTTCCTTCAGCAGTTGCCGGGCACTCGACATTCGAAAAGGGCGTAATCCAGCTCGTTACACGAAAGCCACGTGCATGCAGGCTTCGCATCATGCCAGATGCGTTCGGAAACTTCTTGATGTCGAAGTCGAATTGGCCGTAGGTCGTTGTGTATCGGTCGTCAATCTCCAACTGACTGCATGCAACACGTGCGCGAAAACGAACAACCATTACCAGAGTGGCGTATGTAGAAAACAGGTGTGGTTTGCTGTTTAAACTGCGGAAATGAACAATGAATTTTAATTTATTGTTCTCTGTTAACGATAAAACAAAAATTCATATATAACAGTAAGTAATCAGTCCTTATTACCTTTTTTTTTACTCGACCGGATTAATGCCAACTTAAGATACAAAAAAACTGTAAGTAATAAAAAGATACACACGGCAAAATAAAAAGACACCTGTGCGGAAATTTGTAGTGAAGAATTCGTTCGGCCATCTCTTGGACGCTGCTCTGTTTGACGGCGGATTTGTACTGAGCCCACGTGGACCAGATCGGCTCGCGCATCATCCGCAAATCCGGGTAACCGGTCGGACGTGCAAAGAATCGTGCCGACATCGTCTTGTGAACGGCGACAATGTCCTCTCCGTGGCAGATCGTGTACGACAACAGCATTTCGCCCAGGTCGTCGCTTTCGGTTTTGACGGTCGTCGCCCGATCTCCTTTTAGACACAGCCGAGCGTTTCCGGCGTCGTTGAAGCTGGAGCTGAGTGAGATGTGTTCGTCAACGATGATGCCGACGCCCAGTGATGACAACCAGTACGGTTCCGCCAATGACCCGTACTTGCCGTACGCGCGGTCGGCGCGCCACTGCGATGAGAGGTAGTCACCGGTGGTGTGCGGCTGCATCGCTGACGTCTGCGTGTTGCTGGGCCAGCGTTGATGTAACACCAGTGGGGCGGCGTACCACAACGCCTTGTCCAGTGCATAGCAGTCGGTCACGGAAACGTCTCGCTTGGAAGCTGGGCCGTCTGGTCGCCAGCTTACTGTATAACAGTCTTCACCCGTAGACGCCACCTCAAGCCGCAGTGCGGGTTTCTCCTTGTACCTCGGCCCCACCTTCAACTCAACACAGTCGCTACTGTCGGCAGCAGAACACGACTTCAAATCACCAGCGACGAACAAGTCGCTAACATCCTTAAGGTCGCCAGTGCCTTCAACGCTGCCCAGGGTGCCTCGAAGACGCATGCTGCCATCTGTCGACCTGAGCCGAAGCTGGATGACGTCGTGGTCGTCGACGTGTAGTGACAGTAACCGACCAACTTCCATGTGGTCGGCACCGGTCCAGTAACGTGACAGCAGCCAGAGCCACGCCAGACCCAGAGCAACGACGATCAACAACCGCTTCCACATCTTGGCCAGCTTCCGCCAACAGACGGACATCAGCAAGCCAGCATAACTGTCACGACAACTTTGTCTTGGAGGAGGAATCATCTAGCGGCCTGAGCTACACGATCGACAAATGCTGCATTTGGACTCAACGTTTCTAGTGACAGAACTCGCCATTCACCTGACACATTAAACATAACCCATTCGGTGCTTTCGTAAAATAGGCCTACAACACATGCGTTATCATGGAAAAAATACGAAATTTTTGGCATTCAACCACACGTACGTCTGAAAATATGTACAGATATTGATTTGTCTTGTCATTTTAAAATTTTTATACCTCTGCTGCACTTTGCGTGCAATAGCCTAATGCCGACGCCGATGTCTAACTCTTAAGACAAGAAGCCCAGCTGTCGCTAAGGAAGACGCACTACAGCCTATAGCCTACATAAGTTCCTGTTGTAGTACTGACCTTTAAGGTTATCCAAGGTCGATTATTTTCATCTCATCTGAAAGGGCGTATGCGATTTCCTATTGGGGATCAATAGCCATCTTAATCCTATCTCTTACCGTTTAGCCGCAGTACATCCGTGACATACAGACGGACAGACACACGACAACACGTGCCACCAAAATTAGTATAGGCCTACTTTGATAAACACAGGGCATGCGAGCATCGCATTGCAGTACGGTTAGCTTCCACGACTTTCTGTTTTTTCAGCCTCGACTGTAGCCCTGACCAAATGGCGTCAAAACAGGTAGGCTACACGTTAACATTTAATGCTTTTCTGCATGTATACGTCTTTAGAATACTCTACAATTTACACGTGAAAGTAGGCCTACGCACCTTCGGACAACAGCCTACTGGCTATCGTCGACGAACATGTATTAGAACTTTTCAACTAAACACAAAAAAACTAGACCTAGGCCTATATGCAGTGTACTAAGATAGTTAATGCAGCCTATGGCCGTGAGTCGTGAAGCGTGTCCGGCATGTACACAACCACTGGCCGTTATCTCGGTGTGTAAGCCTACAACCACGACGTCAATGTACACGGAGCTAGGCCTCGTATATCAAAGTATTGACTAGGTTAATGCCTGTCTGCTCAGTACACGCCGTCTGGCGCATGTGCTCGGTACAGTAATCGAGTCTCGATCGCCATAGGCCGCGTTAAGCGTCTGTCTGTCCGACTGTCTCATACTGGCTTTTAACCGAAAAGCGTAAAAGCATACAAAACCAAAATTGGTGTAAACGTTTTTCGGATCAGGGATCCTTATCTGAAACAATGTGGCATTGAACCCGACACATGCACTATCAAATGGCATCGAAACGACCAAATCCGGCGAATGATTTAAGCACGGTGCACGATTGTGACATACAGACCATGCTAAGAAAAATGTGTAGCAATAAGCGGATTGTTTGCGCTGCAAGCGCAATTCCGCCTAAAATCAGACACTACTCCTTTTCTCCACCGTGTTGCCATAGCTAATCAAATTCAAGCTGAATGCGCATGCGCTACTCGGTCTTCAACGACGACGTCGAGTCGACAGAGTGTACTTTTCTGCTGCCACTTTCCATCAGCAACCAACGCACCGAATTCTGCTTCAAGCACACGACTGCTTCGAGCTAGCCAATGTAGGTCGTCGCGTCGCGCTTTCATTCTTACTGCCGTGTCAACATGGAACACTTTTCCGAAGACAGTTTCACTCCGGGCGTCAGTGTCTCGTCGGCGGTCTTACACCTCGTTTACACAACGAAGCTGGTTCGACGAGCTGCATCGTGTAGACGAGGCAGTAGGCTACTTATTTTTAACTACATGTTTTATATCGATATCGATATATCGTGTTGAGTGACATGACATGACATGGTTTTGGTTATTTCGTCGGCAGGGCCCCAAACTAGGGCATCGTACCAACGGGCTGTGGCGTATAAACAACTTGCACAGAGTTTTGATGCTTTTTGTTTTCAAACGATTTCTCCTGCTATGAAAAATCATGTGCGCACTGTGCAACTGTAGGCCTGTCATTTCACTCATTGTAGTTTTGCCTTATTTATGCTGGTGGCCTCAGCAGTTCGGCGTAACTTCCTCCGCCACTGTGTAGACTACAAAAATATAGGCCTACGAGTTCATGGACCGCGTGTGCTCTCACAGACAGACAATCTGCCCGAATATACAGTGAAATAACCCGGTTTCGAGATATGTGAACTATGTATAAAAACTGGTCTGTTTAAAATGACAAAAATTGAGCGTTTGTGACATATGAACAGGTGGAAGGCGCGGAAGTCGCCGTAATTACGATGTAGCGTGTAGTTAACGGCGAGCAGGTGTGACTCTACCTGAAACTAGATGTCCATTCAGCTGCATTTTGAGCGGATGACGCACGAAATCTGACCAGATCATTACAAGCATATCATACGATCAGACGTTCATTACGCGACGGATACGGCTGCAGCAGAATCCGAGACGAGACGACTCGCGCAGTGACGCACAGCAATAAGATGGTGTGGTGTCATCATCCAATGACGTCAGCAGCAGCAGCCACAAGTTTACCGTTAGGAAGGAAGGAAGCGAGTGAGACGTGCATTTATAATAGTGCATTTTGTTAAAAGAAACCTTTAATGAGCTGAAGGTGTCGGCTACAGCAACACGACAGAACGTTCACTACAGAACTGACAGAAAAAGCAACTCACATCATACAAATACACCATACACAGTTACACACCCTGAGTCAATAAAGGCAGTATAGGTTTCTTTTTTGTCAAAATACTGCCGTTTTTCAAACTTTAAACTGACACACTCGTCACTAAATTTGCATCTGTGAAGTGTTTATTGAAGATGGACACACCTAGAGAAATTTCGTCAACGGACCCTCTTTGATCGTCATCTGCATTTTAGCAACGTTCGTTCTGCAGTCAGAAAAGATGCAAGATCTTTTGCTGGTAATCGCCAAATATGGATATTGGACACTGCTCAACTGCTTCTATTCTGCACAGGTTAAAATCCCGTCGTGCCTTTCTGCACATCAGACCTTTGTGACTGCGGTTGTCGGCAGAAAATAAACCACATCTTTCAACACGTGTCCGTTGACAAAGTTTGATGATGCTGACGATAAAAAGGTAAAGTCAGACACTTGCTATAGCGCTTCTTACACGAGACGGACTTAAGACCAGAAGCGCTTTACAATCTTGGAAGTGGCAGCTGATTGGCATAAGCTGAAAATACGGCAGCGCAGTATGCGGCCATCCATTGCCCGCCTAAGCAAACAATTGGATTCGCGGTTTGCAGCTAGCAGACATACCACCATCCCAATCAGCCACATTAGGCCTTCACCTCGTATTCCGTAAGCTACTACTCATTTCCCATCCCACGGAGGGTAGGAGGCTGATTTGGCCTGAGCACACAGTAGGTCAGCAACTTGCTGAAAGTTGCGTGCAAATGACCGGCAGTGAGAATAGAACCGCAACCTGAAAGTTACGAGTCAACACTAACCACTAGATATTTGCACCTACACAGACAGGTAGGTGTGAACAACTCGCCCAGGGTTGTTACTCGGTAGTGTACAGGCCGGGAATTGAACCGTGGACCTTTCAGTCTCGTATCCAACGCCCTAGCCGCTGAGCCACCAAGCCAACTGGCTGAAAACAGCGGCGACTACAGCATTCACAAACTGAAATGCAAAGAGTGGACTCGCCCTTGTCGCCCAATGTTCCAGCGGGAACAGGAGAACGTAAGCCTGTAAGTCTAAGTGGTAGTAACTTGACAGACGTCAATACGGTTGTACCGGGTTTCCGGGCAGGCGCACGTTTACGCTCACCAGAGCAGGGCGACGCGCGGCGTCCGGATGTCGTCGTGCTGTTAAACTGCAGGCTGTGATGCAGCTGCGTGCTGCGGGCGAGTCAGCTGCTGCAGCCGGCACGCAGGATGCGGGAGCGACTCACATCAACCCACGCCACGAACAGCTAACACTCGCCCGGACGCCGCACAACTGAACAGCGACGCCGCTGTAGTGCCCGTGCGGTGACGCCGACGGTGAGCGCTTGTTCGTTTGCACGGCGCCTCCGTCGTGATTTATGATTTATGCTTGTTTACGAGCGCTCCTGCACAGCTAGCCGTTATCAGCGTTGCCTGGTCTCGCCGTCGGCTTCTGGCAGTAGGCCCACATTTGTACCGGATACGGACGGACTTGCAGTTAGTCGGCCACTGCCTGTCAACGCCGACACAACCGCACGAAGAAAGGTATAAATTCGACTGCTTGTATTATAGGCCTACTTATCTTGCAAGTTGGTGCAGTGATATAGCATCTGGTTTGATTTCCGGGAAGAGGGTCAGGGTATACTGCTGCATAACAACCGGCGGAAGTTCTGCTCTAGCCTCTAGTAGCGTACGCAGCATCTCGCAATGGCAGGTTCAAATCTCGATCTTGATCACAATCCCTTCTTTTACCTCGATTATTCTCTTTTCATCTATTTCTGTTCCTGCAAGACTCCTCTTATCGGCCTGGAGAACGCTGTCTAAGCTTCTTCAGCAGGTCAAGTCGCCGGCAGACGATGTTGGGTGCAATCTGAAGTGTGTAGTACTTTTTGTAGTATAAAGCACACACACAACACATTGTGACGAAAAACCGTAAATCAGAAAAACATACATCAACTTTTATACCATAAAATAGTTGACCTTATAACCGCTTGCCTCTCAACGTGAGGTTGAGGCTACGACAAAATGCGTCCGTTTGAAAACCAGTGCTGTGTAGATAGTGGTGGTCCATAATAATGGTGCACCTACTTTATTACGCCAAGGAATCGACGGACACATTAGGTTTTGAGTCGAACGTTCGCGAATGCGCCTGTTGGGAAATTTTCATATTCACCGCAATACCGCTAAACTTGACTGATGCCACCGCTCTATCAGTACTGCTGTAGTGAGTGCAGTATTCGATTATACAATATTGCAAAGCGATACGGTTATAACCGTCACTTTTTTGCGACGCCCGTTAAAATGTTTGAAGCACGTTTTGCTTTTTCTACAGAAAATTACAGTAGGACGAACGGCTGGAAAACAGATCCCAGGAAAACTAAGACAGATGATGTTAGGCGGTCTACTGGGCTGACAGCTGAAGGAAAGGAAGATGGATTACTTTGCGTAACGAAAGAAAGAGGCACGGAAGACTGAAAAAGATCGACGTGCCCAACACCAGATTACGTGATAATCACGCTTACTCTGATAATACCGACAAATGCCACAGAAAACGGTCGGGCGTTTCTGGGCCAAAACTAGAAAAAAACTCTTGCATCCAAAGATAACCAGTTCATTTGTACATAACAGCTTCTGTGCTTAGTGAAAAGTAATTTAGGCCTAGTTATAAACTAGAAGAACTCGACGGCACAATTTTGTGTAATTGCGGCTCCAGCCGCTTATAAAAAGGATAAAGGTCGTCTCTATCTCTTAGCGATAAGCCATTACAGAGCTACGGAGCGTCACCTGTCATATTGGATTGGAATCAGACAGTGTTACCTGCCAGTCGACACAGGCGAATGCGCCTCGTTTTAACCCCTTGCAGCGAAGCAGACCGGTAAGCTTACTCGATTTACCTATACTCGCAGGGATGTTGCGGATGGAGAGCTGAGTTGACAGCGACCCGACCGGGAGTCGAACCCAGGACCTCTCGATCGTAAGTCTAACGTTCTAACCGCGACAGTACCACGCACGCCACCTGTGTGAAACATCCGCAATAAAAGTGAAAAGCAGTAACGATGGGAAGGTTAGGAGTCTGCGCGATAAGGGTTTTATGCAACAAACTGCTGAGTGCTTACTACAGAAATATAAATTCATTTCCACCACTGACTATTATTCATTGTCTTTGATGCTTATTATGTGGAATTTGATGATAAACGCGGACGGTCGCTTATTATGCCGGCATTTGGCGGTGACATGCTTTTTTGCTTGTTTCACATCAACTTTGCTAGCTGCATGGGTTCTCGCATCACCTGATCGAGCGTCGTTGACGTTGTTTCAATTCTGCAGTGCAGCGGCTGCATCTGACCGTTTGCCGGTGCTGTGAGTGGCAGGCACGCTACAGCAAGGGAATAGAAAGGCTGGGTCATGCATACGATGATTTTAGCCGAGGTGCAGCTGGTATTCGTTGTAAAGCTCACTGACGAGTCGTTAACGCTTTACGATGCGGGCAAAATGTCGGCGTCGGCGGCATTAACACGGCGTTGATGACGTCATTGCGGCTTGTCGCGCCCATCTGTGGCTGCAACGCTCCCAATGCTAGGAGGCACCGCACCGGCGGCGCTGATCCACGCGACACAATATCTACGGCCTCCCATTGTCCGCTGCCAGTGACCGCGAGTTTAACGCTAATCTCTACAGGGTGGGCCAAAAAACCGGACCTGTTTGAGTATTGATAACTCAGCAATGGTTAGTGATAGAAAGACGTGTGATATGTCAAAAGTTTCAAAATGCTGTAAAGAATAAACGACAAATTTGCATAGTGAAGCATTTAAATATTCTTTGCCTAATTTGCGTAAATCTTCATTATCCCTGAAATTAGGCATTTACCAGCACTTCCATGTGCCCGAGTTCATTGAACTCAAAAACTCACTGCCAAGAAGTCCAGATTTAAATTCTGTGAATTATTC
>Ga0209671_1004629_pt1 | contig 13700 bp, 8 predicted proteins | sample WorMetHERISLAND2_2_FD_187401 | JGI IMG/M metagenome (GOLD analysis project Ga0209671, IMG submission 187401) | Marine gutless worms symbiont microbial communities from Max Planck institute for Marine Microbiology, Germany - Olavius geniculatus... | ecosystem: Host-associated > Annelida >... | reverse complement strand
GTGTATACACGGTGTTACATCTGGTAAAAATTTCGTGCAAATTGATCATCATTTGACAGAATTATGAAAGAAAAAAATAGGGTGCCTTTTTATGAAACACCGTGTATACTAAATGACATCACATTCTGTACAGTGTACAATGGTTTTATCACCGAGTTCAGATACCCCGGGAATGTACCCAAAAAAACCAGTAGTTTTTAGTGCGGGTAAACCCACCTAAAAACTGACCACAAACCTAATCAAATTCTAGTTTCCTGTTCCACCAACAATGGAATATTTTATTACGTTCAAGTTTTTAAAAATATACCAGCAATCATTCTAATAATTTAAAATCCACGAGAACCCCAAAACCCACAAGATTGGGCATTTCAAAACAACTTTACCTCAAAAATGTAAGAAAATCAACTGGGTTGAGCTTCAAAAATGGCTTTTAACACTGCATTAAAGAAACGGACAAGTGCAACAAAAAGATGGATAAAGAAAAAGCTTGACCATGTTTCACTCACAATAGTGATGGTTTTCGGTGATGATGGCAAAAAGGAAAAGAGCAGACACGAGTTGGGTGGACTATACCCCATACACAGTGGGTGCCTTCACTTTTTGACTTAAGACTTCCGCTGAGCCTAAACTTCGGTCTAAGTACCTACTTAAGTGAAAAAGTGAAGTGATTTCGCAGAGCGAAACATGGTGACTAACACGGATAGTTTAGTAAATTAAAACAGTCTGGTACCAAAAATAAACGCCATAATGGCTACACAATGATGTAAGACGTTACGTAATTACGTCATTTGCGTGCACGGCGCAATTAAATTTAAAGCAAGTCCAAGCATAACTGGTTGATTAATTTCCTGCTAGGTTTACCAGTTTTCCACCATTAGTTGAACTTTGGTCTAAGTATAGACTTTAGTGTTCAGCTTAAGCTTTGGCTCAGCGAAAAGGCTCAGCGAAAGTCTAAGTCAAAAAGTTGCCCAGTGCCTTTGAGTATTGAGCCCGTGGATGAACAGACCATAAAGATTGTGATGAATAACCAGCACAACACTGGTTACCCACGCCACCGCACAGCATCGCCATCACTTGGCTGATACTAAATTATACTGCTTGATGACAGAGGCACATGTGTGTGAACAACCTGCTCAGAGTTGTTAGCTGGCGATGAACCGGCCGGGAGTCAAACTGCCACCTTTCAGTGACAAGTCCCATGTCCTAACAACTAAGCCACTGACCCAAACAATACGTCAATGTCAACATTAGATTTATATCTAGTGCAAAATCACGAAGCATCTCTGTTGCATTGCATACACTAACTAGCATCTCGTAAAAGTCACGGACAGTGCCCAGTAATGAGTTCCAAGCCATCAGACCCCCAACAGCAAAAGCTCAGCGGCCGAACTCTGGATAGAGATAGCAGGCCAAACAGGACCGAGAAAGCTGTGATTACCTTGGAGCAGACGGTGGCCCGGTTGAAATAAAGCTTCGAGTTGGTGAAAATATTGTTCGGATCGATGGCTAGTGCTTCAGAGTAGAGTTTGTACGCTTCCTCGGTGCGGCCAATTTTGAATGCCGCATTGCCTTCCTCTTTCTTGTGTATCAGCTGCTTTGCACTCTGAATATTCAATAAATAACACATGAATAAATCAACAAATAAATTTTAAAATCAATAATGGCAAATTGTTTCGTGCCAAAGTTAACCCATGAGTTTGAGAACCAGAAGTTGAGTTTAGCTCTCGGGGGTTAACCTTGCACACAGCATTCCATGACAAATTTTGGTGCAGAACGACGTGCCACAAGTTAACCTCAAAAAATTCCCTGAGTTATAACCTCACGACCCTAACCCATGCATGGAACAATTGAACAATTTGCCCCAAATAAATCAATAAGCACTGCAACTTTGAATGCAGAATTATGCCCGTATCACTTTCGTATCAATATTAACAAACAAATCAATAAAAAAGTAAATAAACAGATAAAAAATTAATCAATTAATTGGTGAGCTGGCCAGTCAGTCCATCAATCACTCAAGGTGAATTCCGTTAGCTAACCACACCACCTGTTTTGTTTACATTCATCTGTTGCTCAGTATTCAGTAATCACAGCTGTTATTATTGGACAATCAATCAATCAATCCATTTATCCTTAAAATGGCCTAAGTAAAAATGACTGAAGAATACTGCTAGATCCACTGTTAAGAAGTTAGTTATTGTCCCGAATATGGTCAAGAGACAATTTTCCCAAAGATGCGTCTTGAGGCACTGCTGAAGTGCAGACTGCAACTTGGCAGACATAACATTCTCCAGCAGGTTGTTTCCGATTAGATCTGTGGACCGGCAACTCCAGAGAGAAGCTTGGCTGACGAAAACATAAGCTGTACTACTGGCTTCTCGAATCGAGAAAATCAGCCAAAACTAACATTTTAAACTGGCATTTTTTCTGACACAACAGCGAGTGAATACTCTTCACCAGTGTAAAAAATATCTAAACCCAACTACATCTCACTTATGTACTAACTAGCAAACTAACAGCATTAAGTTCAACAAACCGGCAATTCAAGGAAATGATACAAATTAGAAAAACCAGACAAGTCAATGATCCGAGACGAGGGGTCCAACCAGCTTCCTCACATCTATGACATCTTACTAGAAATCCATCCTAGTGACATAAGGGAGACAGTCATTCCAAAGAGACAGCAGTGTTTGCCAAAACAGCAACAAGTCTACATATTAGTATTAATATTAAATTTTTATTAATATTAATAGGATATTAATATAACATTAGGCCTAAAAAACCTGTGCTTCCAGTTTCATCTGTCAAAAGTTAAAAGTTAAAAAAAAACAAACTTATAAAGCGCCACAAAACTAAACGTGTGTAAAGACACAGAGGCGCTATCTGTCCCTAGAAAAACACCTGCATCACTAAAATTTATATCGGGCCTTCGAAAATATCTTAAAGTGCATTTTAGTATGTTTTCGAAGGTTTACTGAAAAATACTGTTTCCATCTAGTCTGAAATGTTGCAGTAACTATCCTTAAGTTCTCGTGAGTATTATTTAGTGTGTTTTTATGCGTTGTTCAGTAATACTACATGACATGTCTCTATATAGAAATAAATAATATAAAAAAATTTTCCACTACTCCCGGCCCTGGTTTTTTTTGCCAACTACAACCGGAAGCACAGTGTATTTTTAGGCCTCAGCAAAAGCACAAACTTACTCGGTATACATCTCGGGCCTTGGCGTGGTCCGGAGCGAGTCGTAGTACCTGCTGGAAATGCTGGAAGGCTTTCTCCATGTGATCCTGATAGTACAGACAGAGACCTCGGACATACACGGCATCAGCACATGTACTGTCCATCCTCAGAATATTGCTAAAAACGACACAAATAAATTATACTTTAAATACTAAAACTCATAGGTTCGCCACCACAGTCTGATACCTCAATGTGGTGGTACTTATGCCAGGTTTTTAAGACAATGGGTGAACATCTTGGTAATTCTCAATTTGAGAGTTACACCTGGGTTAAGCAAAATTTTTTTAGCAACTTCCAAACCTAGTTTAAACTACGTGTAACTTGCCGAAACTTTCTCAAGCTAGCAAATCTGAGTTTTACCCCTGGTTTCAAAAACCGAGCAACAGTGCTCCAAAGATCCAAAAGATCTCTAAACATATGGAGAAGAAGATCCAACCAAGTGCAGACCGGCTATGCTTGAGCAAATACACTACATATTACCAGTGCTGGTTAATCTTCGACTTTTATGCTGATTTCGGCTTTACAGCTGTCTATGGCTTCAGTCGTTTACTTTGACCTTTGGTTGTGCACAACGGCCAAACTCGTACGACCTGAGCACTGAAAAGTGTAACAGCCAGGCCACCGCAAAGTTAGGGTTAACTTGCCGGTTGAAATATATAGCTCTATAGCCATGATAGAGCTTGTTCCAACACGCAAATTAATCCCTGAATTACTGCAAGTTACTAACGATGACAAGATTATGTTCTAGGTCTATCAATAAAGCTACGAACAAATTTTGACGAAATTTTTAGGACGGCCCACGAAAAAAGTGGTTTAATTTTAGCGCTAGTATAGATTCTCTTGTGAATTCTGAACCATGCATACTTCTTAAACATTAAACTATGAAGTAAAAACTTGTGTTTACTAAGAAACTTCAGAGCTGTGGTTGTTTCTAGTTTACACATACAATGCAAAATGTATAAAAACATATTCCGCTTAAAACTTTCTAGCTTAATAAAATAATATCTCTTCTAAAAAACTGTCGCTGGCACCAGTCAGCTTTTCGCAGTGGCAAACTGAATGATTTCTACTTTATGTTTTAAGCTACAAGATGATATATGAACCAATTAAGGATAGGTTTCTGGAGCTTAACCAGTCGATCAACAAAGCTCATTAATATTCATGATGTGTGTGCCTACACTGAATGATGTACCAAACGATCAGTGTTGTCCAATAACAGCCGTCATTACTAAGCAATGAATGGATGTAAAATGACGGTTAGCTAACAAAACAGTTAACCAAAAAGAAGTCAAGCAGACTAGAAGCAACGGAAACAGTGCACAGTTAATGACGACCAATAACTCACTTGACAATTTCCTGTGATTCCTGATAGCGTCTGAGCAACGCCAGGCACTCGGCTTTCAGAATGCGAAACTTCTTGCATTCCGGAGACAGCTCAATGCTCTTGTCCATGCAGAACATTACCTGCAACAGCAGTGCACACTCTGGCAATCAGCGTTCTCTAAGCCCAAGGCAATGGGTTTTGTTATATTTTGGGTTTTATTGCATTAAACACTTTGTTGAAAAGACCCAACTTGATCGACTTGAAAACTTTCATCAAGTTCTAAGTAATTAGAATAAGCACTGCTAAATACTTGCGGTGGCAAGAACTACTGACCAACTGACCAAGTTTAGTGCAGTTTAAACAAATTACAATAAAGGCAAACAAAAGCAACTTACTGTAACTGCAAATTTAAAAGTATGGGAGTACAATCTGCGAGCGAAATGAGCAGAAAAAAATGGAGTTGAATGCAAATATTCAACTAGTAATGAACAGTTTTGGGACACTTTTCCCTGACAAGATTTTTTCCCTGACATGTTTCAATTTCCCTGATATTTCCAGGTTTTCCAGACAAGTGGTCACCCTGTGTTTAGTTTACTGACCGTCCTATAGTCGCTCTTGGCAAGACATGTGTCTGCTTTGTCACAATACTGCTGTACAAGTCGAGCTTGCTCAATCTGATGAGTAAAAACACACACAACCACACACAATTCATGCACAGAATGGGCCACAAAAAAAACTATAAACTATTTTTCGATGACTGATAACTAAGTGGTAGGAAGGTGCATGATTTCAAGTTCAGAATTTTGTCCAGAAGCAGTTTACAACTTGCATATCGGGGTGTTGAAATATTCTTTTTCCAGCTTGCACAGATCTCTACCACTCCTGTAATTATGCTGAATTTGACAGTAATGCTCACTTTGCTCTCACAATCACACACCTAGATACATTACTTTTAAGCAGCATTACTGAAAGCATTGGCAGTGCCTGCTACAACAATAGACGTTATCCCAGTGTTGTCTGACCTGCCTGTCCAATTCATCCCACTGACTGGCCTATTATCACTATTTTCTGCTGAACGAAAACTTCTGGCAATATCTCGAAAACTTTTTACACATCAGATAACATGTGTGTAGACCGAAAAATGCTGTCATAGTATGAAGAAAAACTGTAATACAGTTATTATGCTAATTGTATGCATATTTCCACAAAGTACATTGGTGCTGGAAACTACAGTTGGTTGGAAGGTTGATACTTTCCTCCGGTGAGAATAAGTTAGTAACAAACAACAGTGCTAAATAAACTGGAAAGCTGTACTCACTTACACTCTTACCAACTGGCAAAACAACAGGCAAAGTGCAGGGTTAATAAAAGTGGTTTTCCATGACTTTCCACAACGTATGCATGCAACGACCAAAAACGTGCACATGAGGCTAAAATTTGGCAACCATTTGGTTTATTTTCGATTTTCAATGGCTTTATAGAGCACCTAGACCTAGACTTTCCACCAGGCCTGAAAAATTCTGCATGCAGGATGAACATGTCAGTGGAATACCTCTTTCTTAGCAGCAGAGTTCTGTGGTTCCAGTTGGAGCACTTTGTTATATGCGATGACAGCTGTAGCAATTTCCCCCGTTGCCAGGTGACACTTGGCTTCTCGCAGATAACCCTGAACAAAACCATCATATTCTCCGGTCACATTCATAAGTACCTATGACTACCACTATCTCAGGAATGGTAAAAGTAGATCTGACTCTGACATATTCTACCCCAGACAGTGGTTTAACATTCACACACAATACTCTGGCTTGCCACAGTGTTATTTGAATTGGAGAAAATGATGCAAAAATGTTAAGTTTAGGCTCAGCGAAAGGCTTAGCGAAAGTCTAAGTCAAAATGTGAAGTTGCCTTGGAATGTGTGGTTATGCTGTTGTGTCCACTGCACTGCTTTTCTGAGCAAAAAAAGTACTGGTAAGCCTATATATGTTAATATCAAACAAGTGCAAAAGCCAAAAACCAAGCCAGGCTAAAATAAAATCATACAGGACAAGCTGGGGCCGAGCCGGGAATAAGAATCAGAAGGGTAAGGAAAACCACGGCCTACCGGTATATCTATGGCACAAGACCATGGCAAGGCAAATTAATCAAAATCTCATGAAACCAAAGGAAAGATGAGAAGACAACAAGAGTTTCGAAACCTTTCAGCACTTCAAGAACACTCGTTGGACTAAACTACATGATAACTTCAGACTTGAGCTCAAAGAAAAGTAACTGAGTCCCATATGATGTTGACTATCGATTAATACACATTTGCCTTTTAAAAATGGAATAATTCAAAATTGGCATCCTTACTAATCATAGCATCAAACTAACTACTGGTACTTGACCGCAAAATGAAATAAAGCAAGCCACATATGACACCTGACAAATTGAATGAATACCTTCACAAAGCCGGGATCAATCTGTGTTGACCTTCGAGCATCATCAAGTGCACGGTCATACTTTGACAGCATCATGTAGGCTGCCGAGCGATTGCCATAGTATGCTGCGCAGTTCGGACACAGCTCTGTGCACACAGCCAATCAATCAATCAATTTCAATTAGATGATTAATAATTAGAGCTGTCAAAGTGTTAATATTTTTATGCATGCGTTAACACATCAATAGCACATCAATAATACTGCTGATACTGTAGGTAGACTACATCGAAAGAGTGAGCGAAATGAAGCCCACAAGTCGTGCCTGTGTTGCAGGACCTTGACAGTAGTGATAAAACAGCAAAACGATAGTGACAGAACTGCAACAAGAACAATTTTTAATCAGTTGAATAATACTGGATTCTCAAATATATGCAGATTAATGGAATGTTGAAACTCCTGCTTCACAAAATTAAGTAAATTTCCGTATGTTCATTAATTTTTTTAACAAGCTCTAATTTGCTAATGTGTTACTTCGACAGCTCTACTAATATTACAACATACACATACATTCCTGGTTGGTCAATCAGTCTATCAGTCGATTGGTTAATGAGTCAGTCAGTCAACAAAGGAATCGATCAACTAAAGACAGTTGAATTAAAGACATGTTAACGTTAATAGCAGACAACAATTGGGTATGACTTAACCAATGAGGCAGGTTCTGAAACTAGTGAAGACAAAAAGAAATACATACCAGGTCCAACCTATCCAGTACGCATTGGTGAATACTGGGCAATACACAATACCCCCATTACTAATATCATTTTAACCCTTTAAAAAGATGCAGGAGCAGCACCAAGTTTTCAGAGCTGAGGGACTGGGGGTCCAGGTCAAGTGATTGTCAATTTATTGCCACTACCCCTTACTCCCCTCCCCCTTCATCAATCCAAAAAAGCTCAGATTTGCGTGAATCTTGTGGGTCGTCCTGTTGGGGGCTGGGAGCTCAGATCCTAGGACCCCCTGCCTGCTGCCACCCCTGAAGAGATGGCTACTACAGGAACTCACCAATAGCCTCCGTGTACAACAAAACTGCAGCGTCATAGTCCTTGTTCATGTAACATGTATTACCCGATGCCTTGCACTGATCAGCTTTCCTACAAGACAACACAAAGATTATCCATTAGTGCTATACCATGACTCCTAGTAACAAAGTCACAAATTACGAGTATAATTATCTATGGTGGTACTAACCCAAAGCATGTGTAGTCCTAATAATGTTGAAATTGGTTTTCGGTGTACGACAAAAAAACTGATCCCAGGCCCTCCATAACGAACAATGGTAAAAAACCAATCGATGAATGTGCGAATCTGTGAATGTTGCAACAGGGTTAAAAGATGGTTAAACTAATAAATTACAAAGTAGTTACAGTGTTACGAGTTATCCAAAGATCCTCACATCCGCAATACGCTTTTCAACTGTAACCCTCCGTAACCGTGGTCCATCACACCATCCATTAGGCCATGGAGTCTTACACTAGCATTAACCCGCTTACATATTTTATAAACTTCTTAAGGGGTCAGTACTTTTGTTGAGAAAATCAAGCAACACAACCCCTCTCTGGCAAATACTGCCCTCATATCAAACATACTTACTCCATCTTTTCACTACGTATGAGTTAGAAATGGCTCTATCAATACGGACGACATTAATTAATTGCAAACAATGTGCGTTTATAACGATAGGTGACTTATAGTTACTTGACTTGAGACAATACCGTCAGGGGCCGTCCCATTTTCACATCACCGTAAACAGAAGAATACAGAACGAAGAATATCTATCAAAGAATGTGCTACAGCATACTCACTCTGCTGCTGTCTTCTCGTCTACGGCGTCAACCTCCATGTCATCAGGGGCGGGTTCTTTTTTAATTTCTACTCCCTCCGTCGCCATTTTTTACAATAGAATTCCTAAACTTGCGTGACGTCACTGACCTTGTAATACGCAAGCTGAATGTAGAGATGGTCTATAAATATCACGATATACTAAACAGTAAACACCACTTACGGTATTACACAACTTGTATTTTGTCCAGTATCGTGCTTTAAATATTTGTTATCAATGCATAAGTTTTATTAAAATATAACATTTCGCACTATTCGCAGCACCTGAAATCGCTAGACATGATTCAAAATTATAAATCGTTTTAGTTAATTCGATAATAGTTTTGTAACGTACGTCTGAACTAAACAGCAACAATATATTGGGCGAGATTAGGTTTTGCTAAGATTTTAGTCTTAAACTGAAGTTTCAGCAAAACTTGACCTCACTTATTGTAATAATCTTTGTCAGTACCAGTGGCGTCTGTGGTCAGTACACTACACTCCCGTTTTGAGACATCACTAATATTTTACTTATTTATCGTCCAAAGTAAACATGGCAGCGGCCGTGTTTTTCGGTGAACGGTGCGTGCGTATAGGAAATTTTGCTGAATTATTACGCTCGTCTTTTCGTGTTCGATCAACAGTTCTGCCGTGGAGACACATGACATCGCAAAAGATTTCACAGACAAAGCGATCTGCAAAGGGTTTGCTATTTTATGTCGATTTAGATAAGTCAGTTTGCGACGAGAGGGACACACCCACCTGGGACGAGCATAGAAATGCGAAATTGCTGTGCAACCTCAGGGAAAAATAGTTGTAATCCGGAATTCGGTATTCGCTATGGACGCCACCGTCGAAGTCACGTGAGGAGGTGTCACGACCTTGACCTCAATGACTTATATCGACTTAATATCACTAGATACTAACGTAATAAATTAGCAAACTTAAAGGCTGATGAGGCAGTAAACCGCAAATCTTAATATTGATAAAAACACACAACACAATACAATCATGCAATTACGTTCAAACTAGAAAAACAAACAAAAGAATAATAATAAGGCAGAGAGAAAGTCTATGTATTTAATTTAACTGTTATATCTAATAATAAAGGGAAACTAATTTTATCATGAAAATAATACAGAGGTGTCACAAAAATTTATCAAATATCAACATACAAGTTCAGATACAATAAGCCTGTAACGGCAACAGGTCAAAATCTCAAATTAACAACAGTTCAATAGGCAATACAACAGATCTATGCAATGACAGCCGAAATAAAGTTCATATCATCAAAAGTTCAATAAACGGAATAGCAAATCTATACAGTGACAGCGGATTTTAATAGATCCAATGTAGTATCACAACTTTTACAAAAGCCATCTTAAAATGATTAACTAGAGTCTAACATCTAATCTTACAAGCAACTAAATATGAGCAACGTCCTTATGGTCAGGCGACAAAAAGGATTTACAAAACACAAAAAATACCAGACAGAAAAAGGGCCCACCACTCACGAAATATCAACTGACAACACAGAAGCGGCGGCAGTCAACGAGTTCCTATGGACAACAACGCGGATGGTGGGACGACGATAGCGGCACTCGGATGGGCCTGGCAACAACAGGGCGGCGTAGAAGTCCCGCGGCAGCAGTTCCAGGTCGGGTCTGACGATGGAAGCACGGGCACCAGTCCAGCGACGAGGCGATGGCTCGCTATTACTCCTCAGATGGCGCTCTGAGCTCAGCTCCACAGATGTCGCTCCCGAGTCTACCTACGACTCCCTTGAGTCCACTGACAACTCCCTGTGCCGAACTCCGCAGACGACGTTTTCTCCCAACTCCATAGCCTAAACAAACGAGCACTCGAAAATAAATGAACCTGCTGATACAAGGATATACAAAATAACCTTACAGAAAATATATCAAATAAATTAAACCCCTCTCCAATGTAATCCACCTAAACTGCAGTTTTGGGGCTGCAGAGATAGGCATTTAGACAAGGCCTAGGCCTACATCTTACAGTGGTCAAGCTAGAGAGCTCGCACTCAACGGGTAACTTGGTATTTCTGGATGTAAAATACTTAGCTAAGGGGCTGTGAAGGCACAGAAAAACCCAAGTTTTAGATGGCACCGTTTGCTATTTCGTGTGCTAATTCACATGCCTACATGTAGTTTAAGAACTTTTTTGCGTTTTTTTTGCCACATTTTTATGTTTTAACATTTTTTTCTCACTGTTTTTTATTTTTCACAGGCGTGATACCTATGTATATGCAAATTGTTGTGAGTGATGTAGCAGTGCATCCTGTGATGAAGTATGAGAGGCTACAGCAGCGGAGACTGGAAGAGGCCTCAAAGACAGTTCTTGTTCATCATTTTACCCACAGTGCACCGGTCATTGAACTGTGTCAGCGCTACGGTCATATTAGAAATGCCATCAGCTTCCTGCATGGCTTGAAGGTAGGCTGTCCAGATCTTTTTCCATACAGGATGCAGTAGGATACAAGAAATTTAAAATTCAGATTTTTCAGGCTTGAAACATCATGGAATCAGGCCTAGGTTCTAAAAAGTTATGGATTAGTAAACCAAATGATTGCTGCATTTTAGACTCATATATATGTTTCTGGCTTTTTCTTTGTTTTTAACTGTGCTTAAGTGAATTTTTTGAGTGACCAAGTCCATTTTAGATTACTGATGGTTCAAATGAAAAATAAGAACCCCAGATATCGCTAGAATAGCCAATTGTACTGGTTGTCAGTGACTTTAAGGTCATCCAAGGTCACTGATTTCTATCTTATCTAACAGGGCATAACGCCGTATGCCATTTTCTATTAGTGATTAATAGTAACCTTGGCCATATCTCTCATCATTTCCAAGATGTGGTCTGTTGTCCATTGAATTTCCTACCCCCTTCATTTACCCCCCAATTTGAAAATGTTTCCTTTGCAGTAGATCGCTGAAATTTTGCATGCCTAGGTTTAAGACACATAACTAGACATGAAAAAAATTTTCCCTAAGACCTACCTGTTAGTCAGGTACATTTGTTATTACAGACATACAGACTGACAGACGACAATGGATGACTGCCATGCCATAAGCTCGATTGTCACTTAAGTACAGTCGGCTAAAAACTTTTTACTTAAGAGATATCATTGTACCTTTTATATTTATACTTACTATTTATACTTGCCACTCTACTGCCACACAAGCCCTGAGACAGTGTGACAGTTAATGCGGACTACTGACAGGAAGGGTTTTCCCAGGTATGGGGCTTGCCCTTGAGGTGTCACCACCAGAATATAAATGCATATCTGTGCATTGATTATTCCACTTAAATTGAAAGTTGAATGGAATTGACTGTTTCTGCCATGTAGGTTCCACGGTCAGTGGCAGTTCCAGCCTGGGGTTGGGAGTGCTGTAGCACCGCTAGATTTTGGCTTAGCACCTTCAGTTTAATGTGCATAGCACACTGGTTGATAGGAAGTGTTATCATGGTGATCACAGGCTGAACAGTAGTTCAAGCCATGTGTTAACGGCGACATCTTTTTCCTATGGGAAAGGCAAAAATTCGACCCCCCCACAGAATCAAAACCTCTGATCTGATTGAGACATAATTTGGCACGGTTGATTACGTCAGCTAGATGACCCCTCATGCAAAATTTTATGTAAATCTGCACAAGGGAGGCTTCTCGGCAAATAGGTGAAATATACGCAAAAAATTTTGTAGCTGTACATATACTTTTTTTGGAAGCTCACCTACAGGTCAGACCCTTCTGCGGATTTTTCCATGCGATGGCTCAAACAACGCGGTCTCACACAAGGATTTGCCTCTTCGGGGTTAAAAAAATTGAAATTAATATTTAATGTATTTATTCTAAAAATTCCAAAAAATACATTGGCGCCCATGGGAAAAATTAAACAATTCTTTAAACGGTCATAACTTTGGCTGTGTATAAGAAAGAGTCGTAATTTTTGGTTCTAGGGTATGGTGTTTGAGGATCTCCAGTCTAACAGTGTCGTTCAAATTTACCCCTGACTCTCCCTGGTTGTCATGGCAACAAAATTTGGAACAAAATGGGCTATAACTCAGCTTTTGCTAGAGGTATCTGCAAGATCTTTGCATCTACACCGTGTCCCAAAAAAACTAAGCAGATTTGTTTTTGTCAGAACTGCCTCAAATTTCCACCGATTTTGATAATTTTTGGCAGAAAGATGGCAGACGATCCAAATATATGCGAGATGCACTCATTTTCCACCTCACCTAATTTGCATCATCACCTTACCGTGTTAAACGCAAATGTTCCAAATTGCTACATAATGCCGAATGTTGTTATCTGCAATAAACTTTTAAGCGTAATTAGCGCACAATAAACAAAAGGTGCTTTATTTAGCAAAATTATAAGTTCCTATAACACCTGTGTTCAAAATTGTGAGAACTTGTGCTCAAAGTGTGCCCCACATGCACGGACACAAGCGCTCAGACGGCGGCGCCACTGGCTGATCGCGGCATCAATGATCGACTGGTCGAACTGCGCCCACTCGTTGACGAGATGTAATTTGAGTTCATCGATGTCAGCAATTTTGGAGCGATAAACTTTCTCCTGCAGAACACTCCAGACGCTGTAGTCGACCGGGTAGAGGTCTGGCGAATTCGGCGGCCACAGTGTCGGAGGTATGAAGTCAGGTGTCTGCTGCTCCAGTGTCCGTGCACGTGGAATTTGGAACATTTGCGTTTAACACGGTAAGGTGATGACGCAAATTAGGTGAGGTGGAAAATGAGTGCACCTCGCATATATTTGGATCGTTTGCCATCTTTCTGCCAAAAATTATCAAAATCGGTGG